>FWPU01000969.1_pt1 | contig 89575 bp, 65 predicted proteins | sample 2228361 | NCBI WGS metagenome assembly FWPU01 (sample SAMEA103939777, study PRJEB20133) | metagenome
AAAACCCCGCCGTTGCCCCCGGGACCGCGGTCTTCCTTGGCGAGGTGAAGGTTCCCACCGCCGCATTGGGGGCATCTGGCGGGCCTTGCCCGGCCGCCCGAAACCTTCCACACGTATTCGCAGCCGGGGCAGTGGAATCGTCTCATGTCGACGATCCTGACGTTGCCCCCCTCGAGCCGGAGGGCAAGCCCGTCCACCAGGGCCTCCGCCACCTTCCGGCGGGCGGAGCTTACGATCCTGGTGAACGTCTGCCTGGAAACGTTCATCCTGCGGGCCGCGTCCTCCTGGTAATACCCCTCCTTGTCCGCCAGGCGCAGGGCCTCATATTCGTCGAGGCCGAGCCTGACCTCCTTCAACCCGCACGGCGACCTCCCAAGCGGCCTGAAGTATGCGCACGGCGGATCCCAAGCCACGCGCCGCCGCCGCGGTGGTCGAGCCATGAATGGAAGATAACATTTGGCCGGCCGCGAGTCAATTATTAGCATATGACCATAATTATCGGGCCGTTAGCCGCGGCCGGGGGACTCAGGCGATGCTCAGACGACTCCTGGCGTTCATCTGCCGAGTCTGCCCCGTGTGCATCTGCGCGAGACGCTGGCCACGTTCATGGGTGGCTCGCTTCGTGCGCTGGTACTCGCCCTGGTGCCCGGCATGCCGAGCCTACGCGATGACCCGGCGGATGGGTCCGGCGGGAACGTCCCATGAAGGACCGGCCGACAAAACCGCTCATTCAGGCGAAGGGAGGAAGCCGTGAAAATGACGAAACGATTGAGCGCGCTGGCGCTCTTCCCGCTGTTCCTCGCGGTCTCGTCGGATCCTCAGGACCAGCCCTGGACATCCACGCGGATCGAGGATCCCGCCCAGCACCGGCGCAAGGGCCCGCAGAACCACCCGCACCGGTCGGAACCCCACCTCGGATTCATCCTCCGCCATCTCGACGTCCGGCCGGGCGACACGGTTGTCGACGTCGGCGCGGGCGACGGATTCTGGTCCGAGCACCTCGCCGGGAAGGTTGGGCCGGATGGGACCGTGTGGGCCGCGGAAATCACGCGGGCCCTGGTGGACAAGCTGGCGGCCCGTTTCGCGGGCAAGGCTCATGTGAAGCCGCGCCTGATCCCGACGGACCGGATCGACCTGCCTGAGGGATCGGCGGACCTGGCGTTTTTCTCGCTGGTCTACCACCATTTACCGGAAGATCGCGCAGGATATCTGAGGCGTCTCCGGTCCGTGATGAAACCGACCGGCCGGCTGGCGATCGTAGAGCGGTACTCCAACCTGCTCTCCGACCCCAAGGTCCACGGCGCCGCCGCAAGCGCGCTCTTCGCGGCGGCGGAGTCGGCCGGATGGGTGCCGCTGCGATACGAGCTTCTGACCGGCACGAACCACTACCTGGCCATCTTCGCCCAGAAGGATCTCTTCGACGAGGACAAACCCGCGTCACGGCCGCCGAAGAGGCCCTGAAACCGGCGCAGGAGACTCTGGAAACCAACGGCACCTTCGGGCTAGAACTCCCATCGGAAGCCGACCTTCACCGACGGCTCTCCGTCCACTATGGTATAGGCGTCGTCAAGGTATTCGATGTCCTGCCCGAGGATGTTGTACGCGTTGATGAAGACCGTCAGAGAGCTGTGGGTCAGCGAAATCCCCGCGTCCAGCTTCTGGTAGTCTTCCAATTCGGTGACCATGCCGGAGGGGTCGCCGGCCGGTGCTCCGGCCGGCGGCTTCCAGTTCCACGCGCTCCTGTCGAAAACCGCCCGCAGGCCGGCGAAACCCGATGCCTTCCAGCCTCCGCCCAAGCTGATCTCGACCGTCAGTTTCGCGAACGCGGAATACCCCGCATGGTACGGCAGTTGCCGGCCCGACTCGCGATCCTCGCTGTCGGCGTACGTGAAACCTCCCTCGATCCGAACGCCCTCCACAAGCGCATATCCCGCGGCCAACTCGACACCCCACACGCGCGCCTCGGCGATGTTGGTACGCCGCCACACGTCGTAGGCGGGATCCTCGACCCAGGGTCCCTCGTACACGGGAATTATCATGTCGTCGATCCTGCTGTAGTGACCGTAAGCCGAAAACTGCAGTTCGTCGACGGGAAAGACCTCCAGGCCAAGCGCGCCCGTCAGGCTGCGCTCGGGATCGAGGAAAGGATTGCCGAATCGGAGGGCGGGGCTGCCGTGCCCAAACCCTTCCTCATACATCTCCTGGAGCGTGGGGGCATGGAACCCGCGGGAAACGGATGCCCTCAGGCGCCCCGGCACAAAATCCGTCGCCCAGAGGAACGAAACCTTGGGGGATATGAAAGGCTCTACGTCCTCCACGTCGTCCAACCTGACCGCGCCCGACAGCGTCATCCCCTCGTCCAAGAGGCGATCGTACTGGAAATAGGCGGCGAAGGCGTCCTGGGCGGGGACGTCGTCCACCTTCGCGCGTGAGAACTCGTTCCGCCTGAACTCCGCGCCTGCCAGGAGCGTGTGGCCGCCGCGGCTCCTGAACGTCATGTACATCCCCGGCTCGACCCACAGGTTCCTCTCCCCGTTCACCTCCGCCTCCCACTTGGAACAAGGCAGGCGCAGGTTGAAATCCACCTCGGGAGAGAACTTGTGGGTGAGCCCCAGCCCCGTCATGAGCATGGCGCTGTCAGCGACCGCACCCCTCCAATCAGCCGTATTGTCCGCGGCGTGCACCCAGCCGAAGGCCTCGGTGGACGGCCCCATGTCGGCATGCAGACGGGCCGTCCCGAAATTCCGCTCGTATCCCATGTTCCCGACGCGCGACGCCGGCGCCTCTATCGGAACCCCGTCGCTCTGCTCGCGGCTGAGAAATATGGTAGCCCGCGCCCAGTCTTCGAAGGGCTTCAAGACCGCAACGTCGCCGCCGTAGGTATGGTAGCTCCCCGCCGAGGCGCCCACGAAGGTCCGGGGCGCCTTGCCGCACTTGCGGGTGATGATGTTGACCACGCCGCCGATGGCGTCGGATCCGTACTGCGCCGAAGCGGCGCCGCGGATGATCTCGATGCGCTCTATGCATTCCGGGGGCACAAGCTCCAGATTCTGTCCGGTGTGTATGTGCTCTCCAAGCAGCCGCTGGCCGTCCACAAGGACGAGCGTGTAACTGGCGGGGAGCCCGTTGAGGCTCACCACGCTCCGCTTCGGCAACCCCGATCCGGTGCCCGTCTCCACGCTCGTGCCGGGCACGTATCCGAGCAGTTCGCCCACCGCGGAGGGCCGGATCTCCTCGATCGCTCCGCGGGGTATCACCAGCAGGACGTCGGAGACCTCACCGAGAGGCATCTCGCGCCGGGAGGCGGTCACGACGACCGTGCGGGTTTCAGGCGGCACTTCCTGCCGCTTTTCCTCCTGCCTTTCATCCGCACGTTCCGCCGCGCCGCCGCTGTGCTCCTGTGAGGCCCACAGGGCCGGCCCCGGGATGCATGCCGGCGACACCACGGACGACACCGCAAACAACACCTTAACGATTCCGCCAGTTCCGCGCATACACGCCAAATCCTTTCATTTCACACGTGGCAATACGGGCAAAACGCCGTTCCGGGAACAGAAAAAACCGACTATTTTCCGTTCACGGAGAAGCACCGGCCTTCTATACTCTCCCCCGACGAGGGCGCATATGACGACAAACGACGCAGGGGCGAAAGCCGAACTGGATCGACTCCGCCGCAATCCATACCCCGGCCGCGGACTGATCATCGGGCGGTCCGGGGACGGCGATTCATGGCTGATCCTCTACTGGATCATGGGCCGCAGCCCCAACAGCCGTAACAGGCGCTTCGTCGCAGAGGGGGGGGCGCTGCGCACCGAGCCGGTGGATCCCAGGCTCGTGGCCGACCCGAGCCTGATCATCTACGAGGCGATGATCGAGCTGCCGGGCGTGTACATCGTGGGGAACGGCGACCAGACGCGGGTCCTGGCCGACGCGATACGGCGCGGCGCGGGATTCGACGAGGCCCTCTCGACGTGCGAGCGCGAACCCGACGCCCCCAACTTCACGCCGCGCATCACGGGCATGCTCGAGACCGGCGGGCCGCGGGCGGCCTTGAGCCTCAGCCTCCTGCGGGCAAGCCCTTTCGATCCAGGGCTCACGGACCGCCTCACGTACCGGCCGTCGCCGCCCCCGGCGGGTTTCGGCTACGGTCTGACGACCTATACCGGCGACGGGCACCCGCTGCCCAGCTTCAGCGGCGACCCGCTGGTGCTGCCCCTGCCCGCCGGCGCCGAGGCGGCGCTCGACCTCTACTGGGACGCTTTGAACGACTCGAACCGCATATCGCTGGCGGTCAAGGAGGTGCCGGCGGCTGGCGGCCCCTCGAGGATACTCATACGCAACCGTTTTTAAGGAATTATCCCGATGCGCTCCGATGCGATGAAGAAAGGCGCCGCGAGGTCGCCTCACCGCGCGCTCTTCAAGGCGATGGGATACACCGACGAGGAGATCGACCGGCCGATCATCGGCGTGGCCAACTCTGCCAACGAGATAATACCCGGCCACATCCACCTGGGCCGCATCGCCCAAGCGGTCAAGGACGGCATCCGCATGGCCGGCGGCACCCCCGTGGAATTCTCCACCATCGGCGTCTGCGACGGCATCGCCATGGGACACTTGGGCATGAAATACTCCCTGGGCTCCCGCGAGCTGATAGCCGACTCGATCGAGATCATGGCGACCGCCCACCCCTTCGACGGGCTGGTGGCGGTGACCAACTGCGACAAGATCGTACCGGGCATGCTCATGGCGATCCTGCGGCTGGACATACCCGCGCTGATCGTCAGCGGAGGTCCCATGGAGGCCGGATTCTTCAGGGGCCGCAGGGTCGATCTCATAACCTCATTCGAGGCGGTCGGCCGCGTCGCCGCGGGCGCCATGACCGAAGGGGATCTTCGCGCCCTGGAGGACGAATCGTGCCCCGGATGCGGATCGTGCGCCGGCATGTTCACGGCCAATTCCATGAACTGCCTGAGCGAGGCGATGGGCCTGGCGCTGCCCGGCAACGGCACGTTCCTGGCGACGTCCGCCAAGCGCGTCCGGCTGGCGAAACTCGCCGGGCGGAAGATCGTCGAGCTCGTCAAGAAAGGCATCCGGCCGCGCCGGATCGCCACGTCGGCCGCATTCCGCAACGCGATCACCGTGGAAATGGCGCTCGGCGCCTCCACCAACACCGTGCTGCACCTGCCCGCAATTGCCCGCGAGGCGGCCGTGAAATTCGAACTCGATCTCTTTGACAAGATCAGCCGCAAGACCCCGAACCTCTGCAGGCTCTCCCCCGCCGGCGAGCATCGCCTGGAGGATCTGGACAGGGCGGGAGGCATTCCGGCCGTCATGGCGCGCCTGGCGGAGGGGAGGCTGATCGATCTAAACGTCCTGACCGTCACGGGCCGCCGCCTGCGGGACAACCTCAGGGGCGCCCGCGTCTCGGACGACTCGGTGATCAGGCCTCTTGAGGCGCCCTACTCGCCCACGGGAGGGCTGGCCATCCTGCGCGGGAACCTGGCGCCGGACGGCGCCGTGATCAAGGTTTCGGCCCTGCCCCCGTCGCTGAGGAAGCACACGGGTCCCGCCCGGGTCTTCGACCGCGAGGAGGACGCGATGGACGCCATCATCCAGCGGAGAATAAGGCCCGGCGACGTGATCATCCTCCGATACGAGGGCCCCAAGGGCGGCCCAGGCATGAGGGAGGGGCTTTCTCCCACCGCCGCCCTGGCGGGCGTCGGCCTGGTCGATTCGGTGGTGCTCCTGACGGACGGCCGCTTCTCCGGGGGCACCCGCGGCGCGGCCGTGGGCCACATCTCTCCGGAAGCCGCGGAGGGCGGGCCCCTGGCGGTCGCGAAGAACGGCGACCGCATCACGCTGGACGTGGACGCAAGGAGGCTCGACGTCGCCCTCCCAGCCTCCGAGATCAAGCGGCGCCTGCGCAAGTGGTCCCCGCCGCCGCCCAAGATCACATCGGGTTACATGTACCGCTATTCCAAGATGGTCAGCTCGGCGAGCAAGGGGGCGGTCTTCGACGTTAAATAGATGGAGCGGCGGGCTTCGACATCCCGTTTCGGAGAAGGCCTATGCAGGCGGGAATCAACAGGCGCCAGTTCGTGAGGGGTTCCGTCGCCGCGGCGGCCGCGGCGCCCCTGGCGGCGGGCCAGGAAAAGCCTCGAGCCTCCGAGGGCTCGATGCCGACGGCCAGGATCACGGAGAAATTCAGCATCAGCAGAATCGTGCTCGGCGGCAACCTCCTGACCCACTACACCCACAGCCGCGATCTGAAGTACGTCTACAGGCTGGCCGAGCACTACAACACCGAGGCCAAGGTGCTGGAGACCCTGGCGCTGGCGGAGGCACAAGGGATCAACTGCCTCAACATCCACAACGTGCCCAAGCACGTGGAGGTGCTGCGCAAGTACCGCCGCGGCGGGGGAAAGATCCAGTGGATCATCTGTCCCACCTCGCCTGTGGAGAAGGACATGCAACCTTACAAGGACGAGGTGAAGCGGCTGGTGGACTACGGCGCGGAGGCGATCTACCTTTGGGGCGTGCGCGGCGACCCGCTGGCGCGCCAGAAGAAGATAGACCTGCTGGCCGAGGCCGTCGAATTCCCCAAGACGCTGGGGGTCCCCTCGGGCGTCGGCGGCCATGAGCTGGAGGTCGTCAAGATCTGCGAGGAGAACAAGATCCCATGCGACTTCTACATCAAGACCTTCCACCATCACCGCTACCCCAGCGCCAAGCTGAACTACGATTCCATGTGGTGCCGCAATCCCGAGGAGACGGCCGAATTCATGGAGAAGGTGGAGAAGCCCTGGATCGCCTTCAAGGTGATGGCCGCCGGGGCGATCCCCCCGCAGGACGCCTTCAGCTACGCCTTCTCCAACGGTGCGGACGCCATCCTGGCGGGCATGTTCGACTTCGAGATCGCCGAGGACGTCGCCATCGCCAAGAAGATCCTTTCCGGCAATCTGGAGCGGAAGAGGCCCTGGCGCGCCTGATTCACTTGAAGGGATTCGCCCCCTTGACCCGCATCGCCGCCGCGTAGAGCCCCTTGCTGGCGGTTATGAAGAGCGTTCTGCGACCCCTGCCCCCGAAGCAGACGTTTCCGACCCACGGCTCTGGCACCGGGATGGTTTCGATCTTCCTGCCGGTCCGGTCGAAGACCATGACTCCCTTGCCCGTAAGATAGAGGTTACCCCGATCGTCGATCGTCACCCCGTCGGAGCCCTCCTCGCAGAACAGCGTCTTGCCGGTCAACGAGCCGTCCGGCTGGATCGCGTAGGAGTACGTCTTCTTGGCCCCTATGTCGGCCACGTAGAGCGTCTTCCCGTCGGGCGTGCCGGCGATGCCGTTGGGCTGCTTGAGATCGTCCGCCACGCGGCGGACCTGCCGCCGCGCCGGATCGAGGTAGTAAACGGCCTGCACCTCCTGCTCCATGGACCCCCTGGTCCAGTAGCGCCGCTTGTAGAAAGGGTCGGTGAAATATACTCCCCCGTCAGGCCTTATCCAGAGGTCATTCGGCCCGTTGAGAAGCTTGCCCTGGTAGTCCTTGACCAGCACCGTGTGCCTGCCCGTGGGATCTATCGACCAAAGCTCGTTCTTCTCGTCGGCGCAAGCCAGGAGGTTTCCCTCCGCGTCGAAGTGGAGGCCGTTCGACCGCCCGCACGGCTCCTTGAAGACCGAGAGCCTCCCGGCCGCGACGTCCCACTTGTGGATCCTGTCGTTCGGCTGGTCGGTGAAAAAGACGTTCCCCGCCGCGTCGGCCGTGGGCCCCTCGGTGAAGACAAAACCGTCCGCGAGCTTCTCTACCTTCGCCCCTGGCGCCATCACCGCGCTTTCCTGGGGACGCCACGGGACGGCAAGAAGCGCGCCGGCAAGCGACGCCGCGAATGCCTTCATCGGAGTCCCTCCGCAATCGCGTTCCACATTAATACGGCTGCCCGCCCCCGGCAAGTTCCATCGACTCCTCGATATCCTTGACAGCCGGCGGCTCCCGGTGTATTTAAATGACTGACGCGTCCGTCCGTTAAATGGAGGAAGAATCGTGTCGCGCCAGGCAACGCCGCGGAGGGGACGGCCGCCGGTAGTGGGGCTCAAGGAGCGGCGCAGGGGGCAGATACTCGACGCCGCGACCGGGATCTTCGCCCAGCGGGGCTACGCGGCCACCGATCTCCAAATCGTGGCGGACGCGATCCACGTCGGCAAAGGGACCATATACCGCTACTTCCCCACCAAGGAGGCGCTCTTCCTGGCGGCGATCGATAGAGGCATGGCGAATTTGTCCCGGCAGGTGGGGGAGGCGACCTCCAGGGTCGAGGATCCGCTTGAAAGGGTCGCGCGCGCCGTCGGGGCGTATCTGAAATACTTCAGCGGCAATCCCGAAACGCTGGAGCTGATGGCCCAGGAGAGGGCGGTCTTCAAGGGGCGCAAGCCGACCTACTTCGCATTCATGAACGCCCGCATAGGCCCGTGGCGGGAGAGCCTCCGAAAACTAATGGCCCAGGGCCGCGTCCGGAAGATGCCCGTCGACCGGATCGTGGACGTGGTGGGCGACGCCGTATACGGCACGATCGTCACCGACTATTTCGCCGGCCGCAGGAGGAGCGCGGATCAACAGACCCGCGACCTCCTCGACGTGGTCTTCAACGGCATCCTTACGCCCGCCGGCCGCAGGTCGATGCGATACCCGGAGAAAACCCCATGAGAATCGCCCTCATCGCCGTTCTTCCCGCAGCCCTCCTTTCCTGCCGGATACCCTACCCCGATCCGGCCGCCTACAGGCCGGAATCTCTCGGCGGCGACCCGGCGGCGCGCGAAGTCACGCGACCGCCCACGGTCCCCCCCGCCGAGACGGCCCCGCCGGCCGCCGGCGCCCTCACCCTGGAGGACTGCCTGCGGATCGCCCTGGCCAACAACAGGCGCCCGTGGATCGCCGACCGCCGCGTCCTGATCGCCCGCGACCGCATCGACGAGGCCATGAGCATCCTTCTGCCTCGCCTCACCTTCGACGCCCAGTACGCCTGGCGCAACAACGACCTGGGCATCTCGGCCATGGGCATGGACATCGTCATGGGCGAGAGGACCCGGTGGAGCGCCAAGCTCGGTCTAATCGTGCCGATCTACGATTTCGGGCGCGCCCAGGCCCAGATGAGGATGGAAGAGAACCGCGTCGAGGCCGGCCTCAAGGACGCCGAACGCGGGCGACAGGATTTGACGCTGGCGGTCAGCCAGGCCTACTTCAGGCTACTGGAGGCGCGGCGGATCCGCGACGTGGTCCGCGAGTCGCTCAAGGTGGTCAAGCGCCTGGAAGAAACCGCCCGCGACTTCCTCGCCCAGGGGCTCGTGGCGCGCTCCGACGTTCTGGCCGCCGAGGTCCAGCTGGCCGAGCGCCAGCAGGATCTCATCCGCGCCGAGAACAACATACTGCTGGCCCGCGCGACCCTCAACCGCCTGATGGGGCTCGACGTCAACCGCCCCACCGAAATCGCGGACGTCCTGGAGGCCGCCCCATGGAACGGCTCGCTGGAGGCGGTCCTGAAGCTGTCGATCGAGCGCAGGCCCGACCTGGCGGCGCTCCGCCGCATGATCGAGGCGGGCCGGGCGGAGTACGACGTCATCCGCCGGGGCAACCTGCCGGGCATCGTGGGCACGCTCGACTACAACTACACCAGCGACCAGAATACGCTGAACCCCGACTGGCTCGGCGCGGCCGTGATCCTCCAAATACCCTTGGTGGACGGTCTGGGCACCCAGTTCCGGCTCATGCGCAAGACCAAGGAGATCGCCGAGGCGATCGACATCCACGCCGAGCGGCTCGACGACATCCTCCTGGAGGTCACCCAGGCCTTTCTCCAGGCGCGCGAGGCCGCGGAACGCATCCCCGTGGCCAGGAAGGCGGTCGCCCTGGCGGAAGAAAACCTGAGGGTGACGCGCGATCAGTACGCGGCCGGCCTGCTGACCGGCGCGGACGTGCTGGCCGAGGAGGACCGCCTGAGCCGCGCCAGGAGCGGCCACATCAGGGCCCTGTATGAATATCACTCGGCCGCGGCCCGGCTGGCGAACGCCGCAGGCGGGCCCCTGCCGGAGGAACATCCATGAGAAGCAACATAGCCGGGCTCCTGGCGGCGCTGGCCCTCGCCGGCTGCAAGCCGCCGTCGGACGCCCCATCCGGCGGCGCCGGGCCGCAGCCGGCCGCCCCCGCCCCGCCGCAACAGGCCGGCGACGAGACATGGATCGAGGCGCAGCGAAAGACCATCAGGCGGTACGTCCAGGCCGTGGGTACCTTCAGGGCCCGCCAGACGACCCGCGTGGGGTCGCAGGTCTCCGGACGCGTGAAGGAAGTGCTCGTCGAGGTCGGCTCCGCCGTCAAGAAGGACCAGGTCGTCGTGCGCCTGGACCCCGTCCTCTTCGAGATAGAGCTGGCCCAGAGAAAGGCGGATCTCGAGGCCGCCCGGTCGGCCCTGGCCGAGGCGGAACTCAATCTAAAGCGGATGAAGGGCCTGTGGGAAAACCCCTCCGGGGACGCGCCCTCGATACCCAGGAAACTTTACGACGACGCCGTGACGCGTCACGACTCGGCCGCGGCCAGGCTCCAACAGGCCGAGGCGGGCGTCAGGCACGCGGAGGAGAGGCTCCGGGAGACGGAGATCCGCGCCCCCTACGACGGCGCCGTCACGCGCCGTTTCGTTGACATGGGCGAGCCGGTCACGTCTATGCCCATCACGCCGCTGGTGGAAATCCAGGAGACCGGCCTTCTGTACCTCGAATTCTCGCTGCCGCAGGAGCTCCTCCGCGTGGCGGCGCCGGGGACCGCCGTGGAATACGAGGTCGAAGGTCTCCCCGGCGGGTCCGGCGGCGGCAGGATCGACGCGGTCTTCCCGGCGCTGGACGAGTCCACGCGCACCTTCCGCTGCCGCGTCTGCGTGGACAACGCCTCCGGCAGGCTGCGCCCGGGACTGCTGGCGCGCGTCCGCGTGGTGGAGCAGGAGGTCGAAAACGCGGTGGTGATCCCCAGGAAGGCAGCTATCGAGACGGCCGACGGCTGGCGGATCCTCGGCGGGAACGGCCCGGACCGGTCGCCGCGTCCGGTCCGCGCCGGCATCGTCACTGATGACGAAATCGAGATCCGCGAGGGGCTCAAGGCCGGCGACAGGATACTCCTCCCGAACCGGTAGGACAGGCCGATGATACTCTCCGACACGGCCATACGGCGGCCCGTCTTCACCACGATGGGAATGGCCGCGATCCTGGTCTTCGGGCTGGTCTCGTTCCGCGAGCTCGGGATCGACCTGTTTCCCCGCGTCGAGTTCCCGGTCATCACCATCCTGTCCGTCCTGCCCGGCGCCGATCCGGAGACCATGGAATCCACCGTCACCGATCCGATAGAGGAGGCGGTATCCAACATAAGCGGCATCAAGCACCTCCGGTCCACGAGCGCCGACAGCGTCTCCCAGGTGGTGGTGGAGTTCGAGCTTGAGAAGGACGTCGACGTGGCCTACCAGGAGGTCCTGGCCAAGATCGGGACCATCCGCAAGAGCCTGCCGGAGGATCTCGAGGATCCGGTAGTCGAGAAGTTCGACATAGACGCCACCCCGATCATGGCCATAGGCGTGGCGGGGGACATCCCGCTGCAACGGCTGACCGACGTCGCCGACAGGGTCGTCAAGGCGAGGCTCCAGAGGATCAGGAACGTAGGCCAGGTTTCTCTGGTGGGTGGCCGGCGCCGGAAGATATGGATATGGCTCGACCGCGACAGGCTCGAAGGCCACGACCTTTCCGTCCACGAGGTGATGCAGGCGCTCCGCGCCCAGCACGTGGAATTCCCCGGGGGACGGCTCGAGAGCGGCTCGCTGGAATGGCTGGTCAAGACCAAGGCCGAGTTCGGCTGCGCCGCCGAGTTCGAGGAGATGACCGTCGCCTGGCGCAACGGCGCGCCCGTGCGGATCCGCGACCTGGGCCGCGCCGAGGACGGCATGGAGGAGGAGCGCAGCCTGGCCAGGATGGACGAAACGCGCATGGTCGCGCTCCTGGTGCGCAGGCAGTCCGGCACCAACACCGTGGAGGTGGCAAGGGCCCTGAAGAAGGAGCTGGCGGCCCTCAAGAAGGAACTCGCCCCGCAGGGAATCCGTCTGGAGATCGGCCAGGACATGTCGGTCTTCATCGAGCATTCCGTCAGCGAGGTCCAGTTCCACATGCTCTACGGCGGCGGGATGGCCATACTGATCGTCTTCTTCTTCCTGCGGAACTTCCGGAGCACCTTCGTCTGCTCGCTGGTGCTGCCCACCGCCGTGATCGGCACGTTCACCCTCATGAGCGCCCTCGGTTTCACCCTGAACGTGATAACCCTGATGGCGCTGTCGCTGGCCATCGGCCTTCTGATCGACGACTCGATCGTGGTCCAGGAAAACACGATGCGGCACGTGGAGGAGGGCATGCCGCCGCGCCAGGCGGCCTCCTTCGCCACCAACGAGATCGCGCTGGCCGTGCTGGCGACCACCTTGTCGGTGTGCGCGGTCTTCGTGCCGGTCGCCTTCATGAAGGGCATGGTGGGCCGGTTCTTCTACCAGTTCGGCCTGACGGTGACCTTCGCCGTGCTCATCTCGCTCCTGGTGGCCTTCACGCTCGATCCCATGCTCTCCTCGCGAATACTCAGGAAGCCCAGGCCGGGCGGCCTGTTCGAGATTTCGGAACGTTTCTTCTTCGCGATCGATCGCGCCTACGAACGGCTGCTGCGCGTGGCGCTGCGCCACAGGTGGGCCACCATCGCGGTCGGCGTCGCGGCCCTGGCGGGCGCGTGGTACGTCGCCCGCTTCCTGCGCGTGGAATTCATGCCCCAGGAGGACCAGAGCGAATTCATCGTGAAGGTGCGGGCCCCGCTTGGGTCGCCCCTGGCCGCCACGGAGTCGATCTTCAAGGAGATCAGGGGCCGCCTGGCGGGCCGGCCGTGGCTGGCATACACCTTCACGACCATCGGCGCCGACGAGATGCAACGCGTCAACGAGGGCACCCTGTACGTAAGGATGCGTGAAAAGGGCACGCGCAAGACCACCCAGCAGGAGGCCATGGAATGGACCCGCCGGCAGGTTGCCGACATCCGGGGCGCGCGGATAAGCGTGGAGGTGGTCCCCCGCGCGGCCGGCGGCGGACGCCGATGGGCCGACGTGCAAATGGAGGTGCGCGGTCACGACCTGGAAAGGCTCGAGGCGATATGCGCCCAGATCACCTCCCGGATGCGCGCCACGGAAGGATACGCCGACGTGGACACGACGTTCGAAAGGGGCAAGCCGGAGGTCGCCGTCCACATACGCCGCGACGCCGCCACCGACCTTGGGGTGAGCCCTATCGCCATAGCATCCACCATCAAGGCGCTCGTAGGCGGCGACGATGTGGTCAAATTCAAGGCCGAGGGTGACCGATACGACGTGGGCGTCCGGCTGCTGCCCCAGTACCGCGGCCGCGCCGGGGACGTGGAGAACCTCACCGTTCGGAACAACCGTGGGGAGCTCGTCAGGTTGAGCAACGTGGCCGGCGCAAGGGAAGGATCCGGTCCCGTCCAGATCGACCGTTACGGGCGCTCCAGGCAGATCACCATACTGGCCAACCTCCGCCGGGACAAGAAGGTGCTGGGAGAGGCGGTGGCGGAGATGGGACGCTTCGCGCGCGAGGCGGGGCTCCCGCCCGGCTACACGGTCGGCTTCGCCGGCATGGCCGACGCGATGAGGGACGCATTCGAGAACCTGATCTTCGCCCTCTTCCTGGCGGTCGTGATCATATACATGGTCCTCGCGGCCCAGTTCGAGAGCTTCATCCACCCGTTCACCATCATGCTCTCCCTGCCGCTGTCCGTGATAGGGGCGCTCGGGGCGCTGGTGGGACTCGGCATGACCATGAGCATCATGACCATGATCGGGATCATCATGCTGATGGGGCTGGTCACGAAGAACGGGATACTCCTGGTGGACTTCACCAACACGCTCCGGCGGCGCGACGGGATGGAACGGGACGCGGCGGTGCTCAAGGCGGGGCCGATCCGGCTGAGGCCAATACTCATGACGACGTTCGCTGTGATCTTCGGGATGCTGCCGGTGGCCCTGGGGACCGGGGCCGGCGCGGAGTCGCGGGGACCCATGGCGATCGCCGTGATCGGCGGGCTGATCACCTCGACGCTGCTGACGCTGGTGGTGGTCCCGGTCGTCTACACCCTCCTAGACGATCTCGGGCGTCTATTCCGCCGCTCCGGCCCATGATCCCCCGCGCCCGCCGCACTTGCGCGGCCGCGGCGCCGCCAATATACTCACCGCATGGCCGAGGTTAAGGGACCCATACCCCATTTCAGGATCCCGTTGAACCTCCCTCACGCGGGCACCTTGGCGGGCAGGATCGTCTACCACCTCAGCCCGAGGGTTTCCGACCCGGACGTGATGGGAACGGCGGAGCGCCTCGTCGCCCTCCTGGGCCCCTACAGGCAGGCGGGGGAGAACCCGCCCCAGGAGGAGGCCCGCCGCGTGGTAGAGGAGGCGGCCGCGCTGGCCAGGACCCTGGTGGACGGCATCGAGCGCCTCAAGGCAGGTCACGACCGCCTGGGCCAGGTCATACGCAATCTCTTCGAGTGCCTGGAACTGGGGGAAGAGGGGGCCATCATCTCTTTGCGCGCCGGAGAGAATCCCGATTCCGTCCTGAGGCCGCAATAGGCGCCCGTCAGTGCCGCGCGCCCTCGTAGGCGGCCCCGCCGCGCAGTATCCTCTGGGTCTGCGCCCTGATCTCGGCGGCCACCTGGGCCGCGCGCGGATCCTCCGCCGCGCGCAGCGCCGCCTTCTGGCGCAGGGCCCTCACCACCCAGCGGCACTCGCCCACCATCTCGTCCTGGTTGCCGCCTATATGGCGCAACGGCAGCGTGTACTCGCCCTCCAGCCGCTTGGCCCAGTCCGCGCCGGTGTAATCGATGAGGTTCTCGACGAAACGCCGGTTGAGCTCCGCAACATACTTGGGCGTGGGGATCTCCCCGGTCGCGGATGCAGTCTTCTCGGCTATCTCGCGGATGACCGGCTTCTCCTGGATCGCCCTCAGGCGCGGCTCGATCCTGGCGTCGATCTCCCCCGCCAGCGCCTCCATCTCCTCCAGGAAATCCCTTATCTCCGGCCGCGCCTCGCGCTGCGCGGCCAGATATGCACGCATCCGGCGGCCGAACTCCACGTAGGCGGCTACGCGGTCGCGGATGTGCGTGACGAAATCGAGGCCGTCCTGGAGATAACCCTCCATCTCCTTGCGCCGGGCCTTCTGCTGCCCCTTCTTGAATATCTCCACGAGCAGATCGGAAACGGTGCATGTGGCGCGCCCCACGTGGGCCGCCTTCTGCCCCTCCAGATCCAGTATGTACTCGCAGGGTCCCACGCCGAGCGTGTTCCTCACCGCGTCCACGACGGTGTACGCGTCGATCGGGGTCCGGGAAACCCGGCTGACCGGGTAGATAACCACGGGACCCTTGAACGACAGCCTCTTGTGCCTCATGGGTTGGATGTAGCCCCGCCCTTCCCGGTCGGACCAGCATGGATACTGGAACCAGCCCAGGACCGTCGTCCAACGCTTGCGCTCCGGCCCCAGCCGGTCGGAAACCGGCCCGCCCACGTAGGTCGCCCTGGCGTCCACGGTACCGGAAACCGTGCGGGCCGCCACGTCCCCCCCGAGCCACGACGGCTTGACGTAGCCGTGCCCGTTCTCCTCCGGCCGGAGCATCTCCCAGCTGTCGGTCAGCCCGTCACGCCGCGTGAAATCGGCCCGCCAGCCCGCGACGAACGGCATCTTCCATTCCAGTGGAATCGCCTTCTTCGCATCCTCGTCCCCCGCCAGATCCAGCGCGTGCCAGATGCCGGGGGCCTCCAGCAGCGCCAGCCATATCCTTTTGCCCCCGCCGAAATCTATCTCCGTGCCGGTGACCTCCCTCCCCTCCCCCTCCCCTGAGAGGGTCACCCGAACGTCCTGCTGCCTGTCCTCGAAGACCGCCACGGCGAGCGCGTCCCCGCGCCCGGGAAAGTGCATGACTAAGTTCTCGCTCGGGAGATCCACGCGGTCAAGCCGGATCTTCCTCGCGTCCACCACCAAGTCGTCCGCGAAGAAATCGGGCAGACACACGAACCTGCCTGGACACTCGATCCTCAACGTCGCCTTGCCGGAGGCGGCGGCCTCCACCGAAATGTCGCCGCGCTTGAGGCGGAACCGCACCGCCGCGGATCTCCAGCCGACCTCCAGGCCCGCGGCGCCCCGGGTATTCTCCACGAGCGCCAACTTCTCGATCGATCCTGCCTCCCCCGCCGGCAGCAGGCGCGCCCTCAGGACCGGCCCGGCGGGGCCGACGGCGTAGATCTCGAGGCCTCCAGCGCCCCGGCGCGCCACCGCCGTGACCCGGCCGCAGGCCACCACTGCGTCACCCTCGAAGCCGACCGGCACGCCCGGCGCGATCCTGCGCCACCCCGCTGCCCCTCGGAGGGCCGCCGCCGCGATGGGCTCGCGCGAAGAAACGACCGTGTCCCACACGACAAGCCCCCCGCGGGCCTGACCTGCGGGCTCCTGAGCGCCCGCAGCGCCGCTGACCGCCAGAAGGACGGCCGCCGCCGCACAAACGCCCGGGAAGCCCGGCGCCCTCCTCATCCCTGTCTCCTCATCTATCTATTATTACGCCTCGTCCGCCACCCCCAACTGTTAACGAAAACGCGACGCGATTCCGTTAACAGTTGGGGGTGGCCAAGGGGGCCGGAAATAGTGTAAAAGATTAACCGTGGTCACGCTGGTATACCTGCTGCTGGCGGCGCTCTTGATCCTCCTGAACGCCTTCTTCGTCCTGGCGGAATTCGCGGTGGTCAAGATGCGGTCCTCGAGCATCGAAGCCCTGATCGACCGGGGCAACGCACGCGCCAGGCTTGTGAAGCACATGCAGGATAACCTGGACGAGTACCTCTCGGTGTGCCAGGTGGGAATCACCTTGGCCAGCATCGGCCTGGGATTCGTGGGCGAGCCGGCCTTCGCCCGCACCATCGCTCGGGTCACCGGGGCGTCGTCGGCGGCCGCCCACGCCGTGGCCGTGACGATCGCATACTTCCTCGTCTCGACGCTCCATATCGTTCTGGGGGAGCAAGTCCCCAAGATGCTCGCGATCCGGCGCCCCGAGGGGTCAAGCCTATTCGTGGCGATGCCCATGCGGATATTCCGAGCCGTCTTCTACGGACCGCTGGTGCTCCTGAAGTGGGCCACTAACAGCGTCCTCCGGCTGATGGGCGTCTCCGGCAAGACCAGTGATGCCAGGCTTAGCGAGGAGGAGCTCCGCATCATCCTCGAGCAATCCCAGAGCACCGGCATGATGTCCTTCCGGCAACTGCTGCTGCTTGAGAACATCTTCGACCTTGGCGGCGTCCGCGTCCGCGACGCGATGCGCCCCCGGACCGCCGTCAAGACGCTCCAGGCGGACGCGCCCTGGGAGGAGAACCTCAAGGTCATCCGGGAGTGCCGCTTCTCGCGCTTCCCGCTGCTCGACGGCGGCGGGGAGATGCCCCTCGGGATCATCCACGTCAAGGATCTGCTCTACGAAGGCCCGGAGAGGATGGCCGCCAGCGACCTCCGCAAAATCGCCAGGCCGTATCTTATCACTACGGAGGAGACACCGCTGGAGAATCTACTGGCCGATCTCCAAAGGCACCGCGGCCACCTGGCCATGGTCCGCGGAGCCGACGGGAAATGGACCGGATTCATCTCGCTGGAGGACATAATCGAGGAGATCATCGGGACGATAGAGGACGAGTTCGAGGTCGAGCCGCCCACCAGCATGGCCGACGCCATGACGGCCGGCCGAGTCGTGTTAGACATCCGGGCGGAGAGCATACCCGACGCGGTGGTGGAGGCATTCGACCGCCTCCCCGAGTCCGAGTTGCCCCTGCCCGCGGCCAAGATCCTGCCCGCTGTGCTGGAACGAGAGAAGGCGATGAGCACGTACCTCGGCAACGGCTTGGCGATACCGCACGCGCGGATCGAGGGCCTTGAAAAGCCGGTCGTCGTCTTCGCCCGCTCTGATGAAGGGGTACCGACGCGCACAGGGGGCGACAAGGCGCACATCATCTTCATCCTGCTGACCCCGGCCGGCGCCCCAAGGATGCAGGTGCGCCTCCTGGCGAGGATATGCGGCCTGTTCGAGAGCGAGTTCGTCGCCGAGAGGTTGCTGGAAGCAAAGACTCCTCAGGGGATCCTCGAAGCGGTGCGCGCCGGCGAGCCCCTGACGATCCACTGAAACCGGCCGCCTTCACTTGCCCGCCAAGGCGCGGATCTCCCCCGCGGAGAGCGCGCGACCGTACACGCGGACGTCGTCAAGAGACCACTCGTATGACGCCCTCTGCCCCGCCCCCCCGAAAGTAAGCCTTCCAGGCGATGACACCGGCACCCCCCCGCGCTCCGAGTTCCCCTCCTCCGCGCCGTCCAGGTAGAGAATCCCGCGTCTGCCGTCCAGGACGGCGGCCACGTGGTGCCAGGCCCCGGGACCCAAGGCATTCTTCGACGTCGCCCCCAGCACCTGACGCCCTTGGGAATCGAACTGCTGGAACAGCAGCCTGCGTCCCGCATAACACCATACGCCGAAGTCCTCGTCCCCCTTTCCCACCAGGCGCTGGCGGGATCCCGCGTCGGATCCCAGGCGGACCCAGAAAGACAGGGTGAAATCCCCCGCAAGCCTGTGGGCGGGGAAGTCCCCCACCACGACGAAATCGTCCTTGCCGCCGAGCCGGAGCGCCGCGCCGTACTTGCCCTCCACCCAGGAGGGATTCCCGCAAACAACGGCCGCGCATCCGTTACCCGAGGCGTCCCCCGCTACCTTCCCTCCCCCCTCGTCGAACGCCCAGTGCCCCAGGAAATCAGGATCTGCCGCCGCCGCGACCCCCAGATCGGCGGTCCTCGCCTCCTCGAGCGCGCGGACATCGGCATCGCTAGGCGGACCCCGCCTCGACGCGGAGACTACCGCCTTGGCCACGTGAAGCCCCCGCCGGTTCGTCACCAGCCGTACCCTCTTGGGGCCCGTCGAGGAAAAGCGAGGCAGCGGCACCTCGATCCACTCCCACTGCAGCGGATCCTTCGGCGCTTCGCCGGCCGAGTGTGAAGCATGCGGCTTCCTCGCCGAGGCCGGCACCGCCAAGGTGAGCGCATAGATGCTCCCCGGCTCCACGCGCACGACCTCCTTCGGCTTCTGCCTGTCCGGGGCGGTGAGCTCCGACGCCTGGTAAAAGGCCACGAACGCGTCCGCGCAGCAACCGCCCGCCAGGATCCAGCACCTCCACGGCGCGTCGGCCGACGCGGTGAAATCGATCTCCACGAAGTTCTCCCTGGCCCTGCCGAACTCGGTCTCCTCCCCGGCTTCCCAACAAAGCCCGTGCGGGACCGCCCTCTTCAGTCTGAATGTACCTCCGGCCCACATGTCCGCAGCCGCGTAGTAGTACTCGTCTTTCGACCCGGCGCGCCGCGATATGCGCTCCATCGCGCGCAGGACGACACCGGTGTCCAAGTAATCCCTCAGAAGCCCGGCGTACGTCCCCTCCGCCTGGAGCCTCCGCCGCGGATCCCGGTATCCCCGCTCGGCGGAATAGAAAAGCTCGCGCGCCTTAAGCTCGTTACGACGCGCCACGGAGTCCTCCCTGGTGGTCACGGCCCGCGCGCGGTCCGCGAATTCCCAGCACTTGCCGGGTAGCGCATCCTCCCTTCCCTTCCACAGCGCGCGCGCGGCCTCCGGACAGCCGTCAAACAGGCAGAATAGCGCCGCCGCGCGCGGATCCCGCTCGTCCCCTCCGGAGCGCGCCCGGAAGAGTTCCAGCAGGGAAGAGGCCTTCACGTCCTCGTACTCGACGAAGACCGTCTCCTTCCCCGGGCCGGGTTGTATCTCGAAACGGTCGCGGTCGCCGTACAATACGGAGCCTTCGACCTTCACCCCGTCCTTCCTCTCCAATGCCGCCCCGCCACCGCGAGGCCACCGGGCGAGGGCCTGGCGGATCTCGTCGTAGAGCGCCCCGGCGCGCCGGATGTCCTCCAGATCCGCCGCCGCCTCAAGACGCAGATCGCCGGACGGGATCGATCGGCCCGCGCGCCTCAACTCCCCGGCCGCGGCGTCGAAGTCCCGCGCCGCCGCCAGAGCGGCCGCCCTGTTCCATGCCTCCACGTAAGGCTTCCTCTCCGGCGCCTCCGGCGGTTCGGCGGCCGCGGCCCTCCGCCCCCCGCCCGCGAAGGAGCGGTCGAAATCCGAGGCGACGTCATCCAGCCCCCACAGCTCGATGCGTTCCCGCATCTTCCCCAAGCCCACGTCGTCGCCGGCCGCCGCGGCCTTCTCCGCCGCCGGCTTTATTGAGAGGTATAGAGCCTCGACCCGGCGCCTGAGATTCCCTTCTTTTTCCGAGACCGCACGCTCCCAGAAAGGGTCGGTCCGGCGGCCCCGCGCCTTCTGAAGGACGTCCATGGCGGCGCGGAACTCCTCGCGGTCCGCGTGAGCCGTAACGCGATCCTCCAGATCCGCCAACTCCCCCAGCAGCCGTTCTCTCCACCGCGCGGGAACCGACTCGGCCTCCCTGCGCGCCTTCTCCGCCGCCGGCGTACCCGGCCAGTCCCCGGCCACGCGCGCAAATCGCTCGATCTGGCCCTTGAGATCCTCCGGGTGTTCCCGCGCGTAGGTCCTCGCCTCCTCGAGATCCAGCTCGGGACGCCTCGCGCGCCCGGCATCGGCGCCCGCCAGGGACGATTCCGCGGCGTGGCCCGGTCCGCTCGGGACGGGAGAGGGCGCGGACTTCCTCCCGCCGCCCAGGCCGATGCCCGCCGCCAGCCCCGCGAAGAAGACCGCCGCCTCGGCCGCGGCGAACAGGACGGCCCGGGTGCGGCGCGCCGGATCCCGCGCCGGAGGCGGCGGCCGGAAATCTTCGTCGATAGACACCCACATCTGTGGGCCCGGCGCCGGGCCCTCCGCCGGCGCGGGAGTCCCGCGCTTCTGTCCGCCGCTCATCTTGGATCCTTGAGATCGCGCGACTCGACAAGGGGCCGGGTGGCCCGCCGCAGGAAAAGTATGGCGAAACAGGTGTCCACGACGCCGCCCCACGAGCCGTCCGGCCTCTGCTCCCGCAGCAGCACCGCGGCCCCCTCGGGGTACCAGGCATGCCGGCCGAAGGTTTCCGTGCCGTACAGGATGCCGGCACGCTCCAGCGCGTAGAGGTAGTAAAGATGATGGGCGGCCCCGCGCCTGGGGTTCTCCCTCACGGAGAAGTTGTCACGTATCCAGTTCACGCCGGCGTTGACGGCGGCATCCTTCTTCCAGTCGTCGCCGAGGATGCAGTCGCAAATGACCAGCGACCCGACGGCGCCCGCGGTCATCGATCCGTAAGGCTCCTCGAGGCGACCCCTGTAGCCCCAGCCGCGCGGCTCGGGACCTCCCCCGGTGGATGCCCTGCCGCCGGGGGCCGCGGGGTCGCCGCACTGGCTCTCGCGCCACCACTTGGCCGCGCGGGCGACCACCTCCCTGGGCAGGACGATGCCGGCGTCGTGGCACGCGCGCAGGCCGAGCGCGGCGTACTGGGAATTCGAGTTGTCGCCGCACGGCGGGCCTTCCCTCTGCTTCCTCACCGGGATCGTCCGTACCACGGGCGGCTTGACGTTTCCGGTAGGATCGGCGAAAACGACCAGGGTCCCCGGCGGCGGCGAGGACGCGGCGTCCTTACGCCCGGACGGCGTGGGAGAGGGGTACGTGGTGGGAGCCCCATAGCTCCACTGACCGTTCTGGCACTGGTTGTCCACGAGGAACTGGGCGCATTCGAATATCTTGAACTGGTACCTTACGCGATCGACCTCCTCCAAGACCATAGCCCTGAGCGCCGTCCGGTAGGTCGTCTCCGGCTTCTCGTCGATCATCGACTGGAAAAGCCCGGCGAAACAAGGATCCTTCTCCGTGATTCCCGCGTGGATCATCGCCAGCAGGATCAGCTCGCGCGCCGTTTCCCTTCCCCCGGGCCTGCGCCAGACCCATTCCTTGAGGGCCTCCGCTCCCCGCCGGACCGCATCGTCGATCCTGATCTGGCCGGGCCGCTCCTGCACCGGCAGGGACGGACAGAACGCCAGCGCTGAGGCAATGATGGCGATCCGCACCATCTCCTGATATTACGATCTTTCCCGGGCCGTAAAGCAACCGTCATTTCTCCGAAGGCGTTGACACCCGACCGACCCGCCGACAGCCTCGGGGCCTATGGCGCTCGCCCGGCTACTGCCGGCGGACGCCCTGCTGCTGGCGAGCGACTGGAGAAAACCGCGCTTCGCCTACGACGCGGACCGCGAGGAGGGTGTGCACGACAGAGTGAATGTCGAGTGATGGTACCCCTTCGGATGGCTCAGGGACGATGCCGGCGGCGAACACGCGTGGGTATCCAGCTTCTTCCGATACACGCCCCTTTAAACGCTGACTTACAGACACCGGCTGTGCGACCTCGTGGACATCGGATCCGGAACGCCGGCCTACCGCTCCCGTGTGGGATCGGAGGCGCTCGCCGCGATAAGGGCCCTGACCGGGCGCCACGAGCTGCCGAGGAGGCCAAGCCGCTGGACTGGTGGGTTTCGCCCTCCGGCGTCAGGTACCCCGTCACGTGGGAGATTTCCGGAGGGGCCTGGAGCTGAAGGTAAAACCATAATAATCCACGGAGAGACACGGCGTCGTTATATAATTGCCCCTTGCGGGGCGCGGAATGACGCACAGGGAAACGCAAACCAGGCGCGGGTTTCTCGGGCGAGCGGCCGCTGGGGCGGCCGCCCTCCTGGGCGCGCCGCCTCCGGCCGCCGGCTGGAAGATCGGATGCTACACGCGCCCGTGGGACCGGCACGACGTGAGGACCGCGCTGGACGCCATCGCGGAGGCCGGCTACAAACACGCGGGCCTGATGACCACCAAATCCAGGACCCGCCTGGTGATATCGGCCGCGACCACGCTCGAGGAGGCCGAACGCATTGCCGAGGAGTTGAAGAAACGCGACCTCTCCGTGCCCAGCGTATACGGCGGGGACATCAACGTGGCCAGGAGCCTCCAGGACGGCATAGACGACCTCCCCCGCATCATCGACGCCTGCGCCGCGGTAGGGGCCAAGAACCTCCTGATGGGTGGCACCGGGAACCCCAAGCTCCACGACAACTACTACAAGGCCGTCGCGGAATGCTGCGACTACGCGGCGTCGCTGGGCATGGGGATAAGCGTGAAACCACACGGAGGTCTCAACGCCGACGGCGCCCAGTGCCGCAAGATATGCGAACTGGTCGGGAAAAGGAATTTCGGCGTGTGGTACGACCCCGGAAACATCCTCTTTTACTCGGACGCGAGACTCGACCCCGTGAAGGAGGCGGCCGAGCTCGACGGGCGCGTGGTGGGGATGAGCGTGAAGGACTACAGGCATCCGAAGAACGTTGAGCTGACGCCCGGGACCGGCCAGGTCGATTTCCAGGCCGTCATGGAGCGCCTCCGTCAGGGCGGATTCACCAGCGGTCCGCTCGTTGTCGAATGCCTTGCCCCCGGTGATCCCCCGACGCTCCTGGCTGAGGCGCGCAAGGCGAGGCGGTTCCTCGAGGAGCTGGTTTCCAAGCTTCGATGATGAGACGATCATTCCACCGGTCCACCGCCTTTTCCGCGATCTGCGGCGCCGCGCTCTTCGCCGCCGCGGCGGCGCTCCTGTCGATCCGCGCCGCCGGGCTCCGCCGCACCTTCGCCGCGACGTCCGGCGGCGGCGCGGCGCACCCGGAGGCGTCCTTTCTGCCCGACGGGCGGCATGCGGGGGACTGGATCCCCGCCGGTCCCCGTTCCACGTACACCCCGAAGGATCTCTTCGAGCTCATCAACGGCGGCGCCGACCTCGTCGTCGAATACGGGTTCCGGAAGCTGATCCGGGCCGAGTACAGGAAGGTTTCCGATCCGAAGACATCGCTCGCGGTGGAGATATACGACATGGGAACCCCCGAGGGCGCCTTCGGCATATACGGTTTCGAGCGGGGAGACCGGCCGTCCAACGAGACCCTGGGGGACGAGGGGATCGTCTCCACCGCCAGCATCGCCTTCCGGCGCGGCCGCTACTACGTGAAAATGGAAACGAGCGACCTCTCCGGCCAGGCCGTCCGCGCGGCGCGGCCACTGGCCGAGCGCATCGCGTCGCTGATACCCGGTCCCCCGGGGAGGATAGAGGACGTGGAGCGTCTCCCGCGCGAAGGGCTTGTGCCCGGGACCGCTCGGCTCATACTGCACGGCCCGATGGGCTTCGCGTCGCTCCCCCGCACGTTCCTGGCCGACTACGAATCACTTGGGCGGAAATACACCCTCTTTTTCTGCACATTCGAATCCCCGGAGCGCGCAAAAGCGGGGCTCGAGGATCTCCGCAAGGAGGCGGAGGCCCGCTGGACGATCGAATACGCCGCCGACATCCTGCGGGGCCGCGCGCGGGATGGAAACCATCTACTCCTCGCCCGCCGTCACGGGCGGCGGCTGGCGGGCGTCAACGGCGACATCGACGAGCCGGAAGCGTTAAAGAAGATGGACGATTTGCTGGCAGAACTTGGGAGGTGACCCGATGAAAATGTACCGCCGCGAATTCCTGGCAAGGACGGGGTGCGTGCTGGCGGCCGCCCCGCTCGGAAGCGCTCCCTCGACCGCGCAGGACTGGCAGCCGAAGGGGGAGAAGCCCCGCGGGGACTGCGACCTCGTGATCGTCAAGGGGAAGGATCCGGAGAAAATGGTCAACTCCGGCCTGGAGGCCCTGGGGGCCCTGGAAAAGTTCATCGCCAAGGGCGACAACGTCCTGGTTAAGCCGAACATCGCGTGGGAACGGACTCCCGAGCAGGCCGGCAACACGAATCCCCAGGTCGTGGCCGCCGTGGTGAAATGGGCGCTCAAGGCGGGGGCGAAGTCGGTCACGGTGACTGACAACCCCGTCAACCCGGCCGACAAGGCGTTCCCCATGAGCGGGATCCAGGCGGCCGCGGAGGCCGCCGGCGCCAAGGTCGTCAAGATGGGCTTCGTCAAGGTCAACTTCAACGGGCGGGCGGTCAAGGAATGGGATGCCTACAGGGACTATCCCAGTTTCGACAAGGTGATCAACGTCCCGGTCGCCAAGCACCACCGGCTCTCCCAGCTGACGATGTGCCTGAAGAACTACCTGGGGCTCGTCGGCGGGGGGCGCGGCGAGCTTCACAAGCCGTTCGAGGACACACTCTCCGACCTCACGGCGTTCTTCACCGGGCTGCGGCCCACGCTGCACATACTGGACGCCATCAAGATACTGCTCAGGAACGGGCCCCGCGGCGGAAACCTCGAGGATCTGAAGGAGATGAACACGATCGTCTTCGGGTTCGCGCCCGCCACCGTTGACGCGTTCGGCGCCACGCTCTTCGGCCACGCCCCTGACGCCGTGAGGCACATAAAGGCGGGGGCGGCGCGCGGACTGGGGACGGTGGATCTCAAGTCCGCCAAGATCAAGGAACTCCAGGTATAGCGGCATGGCGGAAGGCCGTCAGGACGACCGCCGGACCTTTCTGAGGCGCGCGGCCTGGGCCGCCGCGGGGGCGGCGACGTGCGCACCGGCCATCGCAGCGCTGTTGGGCCGCAGGCGATTCTCCGCCGGCGAGAGTGCCTTCCTCGAATGGACGCCCCGCGGCCGGAAACCGACCGGTCCCATCGACCTGGCCGTCGTCAGGGGCAAGGACCCCGCGAGAATGGCGGAGGCGGGCCTCGAGGCGATGGGGGCACTGGAGGGGGTCATCGAGGGGGGCGACAACGTGCTGTTGAAGCCCAACGCGGCATGGGACCGCCTTCCCGAGCAGGCGGCCAACACCAACCCCGAGCTGGTCGCGGCGCTGGCGCGGTGGGCGTATCGGGCCGGCGCTCGCTCGGTGACGGTGGCCGACCATGCCTGCAACGCGGCCGTCAACGTCTTCGAGCGCAGCGGCATCCGCGCCGCCGCCGCATCCGCCGGCGCCGCGGTTGCCATGCTGGGCGAGAAGGACTTCGCGCGCGTCAGGCTCGGCGGCCGCGCGGTCGACACCTGGGAGGCATACGCCGGCTACCCGCACTTCGACAAGGTCGTCAACGTGCCCGTCGCCAAGCACCATTCGCTGGCGGGCCTGACGATGAGCCTGAAGAATTATTTCGGCCTGGCAGGGGGCAAGCGGAGGGATCTCCACCAGAAGATCGACGAGACCATCAACGACCTGGCCTGTTTCTTCACGCGCCTTCGGCCCACGATCGTCGTGCTCGACGCGACCCGGATCCTCCTGCGCAACGGTCCGCAGGGAGGACGCCTCGAGGACGTGCGCGAGGCGGACACCATCGTGATGGGTTACGAGCCGGCGTCGGTCGACGCATTCGGATCAACGCTCTTCGGCCTGTCCCCGGACCGCCTTGCGCACGTCCGGGCGGGCGCGGAGCGCGGACTCGGGACGACCGACCTCGGAACCCTCAAGATCAGGGAGATCAAGACCTGACCATGCGCACGCTCAGGCGGACGTCCCAGGTCTTCTTCCTGCTGCTGTTCCTGTGGCTGCTGCTCAAGACGCGCTACGAGGGGAGCGACGTCCTTGCATATCCAGCCGACTGGTTTTTCAGTCTCGATCCCCTGGCCGCGCTCGCCACGGCGCTCTCGGCGCACGCGCTGCCGCCGGGATACCTCTGGGCCGCGGGGCTCCTGGTCCTGACGGCGGTCTTCGGGAGATTCTTCTGCGGTTGGATATGCCCGATGGGGACTCTCTGCCACGCCGTCGGCGCCGCCGGCGGCGCCAAGGCACGCCGCCCGGACGTCTCGACCGGGGCGCGGAGGGTCAAGTATTACATCCTCGCTTTCGTCCTGGCGGCCTCGATATATTCGGTCCAGCCCGCCGGGCTCCTCGACCCATTGTCTTTGGCCACGCGCTCGTTCGCAACGGCGGTCTTCCCCGCGGTAGACCACGCGATCAGGGCCACATTCGATTTCCTGATCTCCCTGGGGATCGGGCCGCTCAACGCGCTCATCGACCCGACGTACCGCGGGATCGACAGGTCTTTGCTGCTGCATCCGCCGCCGGCGTACCACCAGGGCTTATTCATCGGGCTGCTTTTCATATTGGTGGTGGGATTGAGCCTGTACCGGCGCCGCTTCTGGTGCCGCGTGATCTGTCCCCTGGGCGCGCTGCTGGGTCTCGTGGCCCGCTTATCCCCCTTGAGGTTCCTCCGCCGCCGGGAGTGCAGGGACTGCGGGCTCTGCGCGTTCTACTGCTCGGGGGCGGCTGATCCTCACCTGAACGAGGGATGGAAAAAGGCGGAGTGCCATCTCTGCTGGAACTGCGTGGAGGAATGCCCCACGGGAACGGGATCGTTCGGCTTCGCGGGCGGCGCGACCGTCCCGGTGGACAAGGCGCGCAGGATCGTGGAGCGCAGGAGGTTCGTCGCCGCGGCGGCCGGCGGACTGGCGTTCGTCCCGCTGATACGCGCCCCCTTCAAACCCGACAAGCCCGACCCGGCGCTGATCAGGCCCCCGGGGGCGGCGCCCGAGGACGAATTCCTGGCCCGCTGCATCCGCTGCGGCGAGTGCATGAAGATATGCCCCACGAACGCCGTGCATCCCGCGCTCGCGCAGGCGGGCGTCGAGGGGCTGTGGACGCCGATCCTTGACATGAACCGCGGATACTGCGAATACTCCTGCACCCTATGCGGCCAGGTTTGCCCCACGCAGGCGATCCGCAGGCTGCCGCTGGAGGTAAAGCAGAAGACCCCCATCGGGCTTGCGGTCATCCAGCGGGGCAGATGCTTCCCCTGGGCGATGGACAAGAACTGCGTGGTGTGCGAGGAGCACTGCCCCACGCCGGTGAAGGCGATATATCTGAGGGATGAAACCGTCACTCGGCGCGACGGGACGAAGATAACCCTCTCGCGACCCTACGTGGATTCCGATCTCTGTATCGGTTGCGGCAACTGCCAGAACCACTGCCCCATCGTGGGGGATCCCGCCATAGTGGTGCTGCCGCCCGGAAGCGTCCTGAGGAAGGAATAAGATCCCCGCGAGGCGGTCCTCGAACTCCTTGAGGGACCGCCTGGTGGGCGGCTCCCTGAAGATCGCAAGGAACCTCCAGCGCCCCGCGGTCTCCAGCTCGTGGACCGCCTGACGCGCCGCCGGCAGAGAGATCAGCGCCACGAAGGCCCCGGCCGACGACGCCGCCGTCTGGCGGCTCACCGCCGCGCCCCTTACGAGATCAGGCGTCTCCTTCACGGTCAGAACTGGAAATAGAGGAACGGGTTGAAGGCCTGCGTCGAAAGAGCCACCGAGGCCCAGACGAAGAGTCCCAGCGCCAGCGCGGCCCTCAGGGGCGTCACGCGCCGCGAAAGCTCCCACGTCTGGGCGCCGAAGAGGGCAGATCGTCGGCCCGGAAGAATACCCACGCCAGGTTGACGATGAAAAACGTGATCGCAACCCTCACAGGCGCCGGCGCCCTCGCGTAGAAGCTCGTCTTTCCCATCCTGCGTTCCAAGGCCAGCCAGACGCCGTCCCAGACCCACCGCCATGTCCGAGTAGCCGGAGAAATCGAAGTATATCTGGAACGCCTACGCCGCCAGGCCCCACCACGAGTCGGCGCAGCGGAGCGCCCCCGCCTGGAAGGCCTGGTCGGCGACCTCGCCCATTGGGTTCGCCAGCAGGACCTTCTTCGCGAATCCCATGGCGAAGAAGAAGACGCCGCGCCCGAATTTCTCGAGCGTGTGGGCGCGCTCGTGAAGCTGCCGCTCCATGTCCTGGTAGCGGATGATCGGGCCGGCGACGAGATGCGGGAATTGGGTGATGTAGCAGGCGAACGCATTGAGCGCCCGCAGCTCGTTGGCCAGCTTCCCCCATATCGACCGGGCCGGACGGCGCCGGTCTATCCAGACCCCGGCCGGCCTGGCCCGTCCCATGTAGATGTCGACCCCGTAGCTGATCGACCCGAACGTGTAGAAGGATATCCCCACGGGCAGGACGACCCGCAACATTTCGAACTCCGGCCGCCCCAGGGCGGCGAGCAGGCGGTTCACGTTTCAGCCGCCAACTCCCGTAGATGAGATTGCCGCAGCAAAAACCTACCAGGGTTGACCACATGATCAGGAGGATGAACCAGGGGCTCGCCCAGCCGTAGAAGACGTAACTCGCCAGGGTCAGGACCGGCATCCGCAGCGGGCGCGGCGCGGCGTAATAGAGGTACAGCGCCATGGGGAGGGCGTAGAAGAGGAACAGGTGGGAGCTGAAGACCATCCCTTCACCGCGCTGGGTCGGCGCAGATCGCCCAGTAGCGCGTCCCCTTCTCCCGGAAGTACTTGTCGATCATGCCCCCCATGTAGAAATCCCCGAGGGGTGCCGCCTGCGGCGTCCATCCGCGCCACCGACCAGCCCGTGCCGAAATCGTTGGCCACCCCGGCGAACCACCTGCCGTCGGGCGACCACACCAGCTGCTGAAAGAATCCTTTCCTGTCGAGCGTCGCCAGAGTCCTCTTCGAGGAGATATCCACGATCGTGACCCCCTTGGGAGACAGGCACGCAATTCGCGACCCGTAGGGCGACCAGAACGCCCACGGGCATTCGCCCTCCTTGCCGAACGCCGCGGGCGAGGACGCGTCGGCGCCCGCCAACACCAGTTCGCCCTGGGCCCCGTGGCGGTTGTTGTCGAACGAGGCGGCGGCGGGGATCCTCCGGTACAGCAGCCGCTTCCCGTCCGGCGATAAGCGCGGCAGCCCCTCGTTCCACGCGGGGGTGTTGGTGAGATTGCGCGAGCCGGATCCGTTCGGCCGCATCATGAAAAGATCCCAATCCCCCTTGGGGCTCCTGGCGCCATAAACGATCCAGCCCTTGTCCCTCACCTCCGAGGCCAGCTCCCGATCGGGCTGCGACGTCGGCGGTAACGCCGCCAGGATGGCGGCGATGATCGTGCTCATCTCTTGACGCGGCTCCTGAGGAAATCGAGCGGTATCGATACGGCCGGGGCAAATTCGCGGCCTGCCGCGTAACGGATAAGCTGTTCGAACGGAGTAGAGCCGGTAATTGGTCTTCTCGACGCCGAAAAGGGGCTCCGGATCCATCAGCAGCACGCGGCCGCCCTGCTCCAGGAAATCCACAATCGCCGAGTCCGCCCGCCCCGCCACCCAAAGGTCGCCATCGGAGGGCCGCGAATCCCCGCCTTCCGCCGCCGGCGTGGGGGCGTACCGCCTGTAGGGCTCATCGAACTTCACGCGGCGCGGCAGCCCCGAGGGCCTCTGGGCCGGGAACGCCCGAACGTTCCATTCGTTTTCGACCCGCGCCTTTCCGTCCTCCAAGACGGCGGAGACCAGAAGCATCATGGACGCGCGCTCCCCGAAGCGCAGGCTGCGCCGCGGCGCCTCCAGCAAGAGCACGGTCGGCGCGTTGAACCGGCGGAATTCCGCCGCCGACAGCGCCTTGGGGCGGAAGAACATGTCCACCACGCCCTCGGCGCAGTTGGGGTAATCCTGAAAGAGCCAGACCGAGTAGCCCCCCAGGCGCGACCGCCTGGCCGCCTCGATGTTCGTCTTCAAGCAGACCGCCTGGAGGCGATACGAGCGCTCCATCCATTCCGGATAGAGGTTCGCAACCCCGCGTGAGGCGGCCAAATCGCGCGTCTGACAAAGCCAGTACGGGCGAAGTCGGCCCTTGAAAAGCTCGATCTGCGAAAGATCGGGCAGCGTCACGAAATACCCCATCTCGTGCGCGACGACCGGCTTGGGGAGATCCGCGGGAATACCCGAATACTTCCCGTCCCCGAACCCCATGGACGATCCCTTCCGGGGCCTGTTCGAACGCGTCGTAAAGCTCGTTCCCCATGCACCAGGCCACGACCGACGGATGGTTGCGGTGAAGCCTTATCATGGCCCCCCGCTCCCCGACCATCCGCCGCACGGCCTCAAGGGTCGAGGGGAGATCCCAACGGTAGGGGATGGGAAATTCAGGCTGAACCATGGATCCGGACGCGCAGCGCCGCCCCCGCCGCACCCTCCCCCCGCGCCACCGGACGCCCGGACGGGTCGATGATCTCAACCGCAATCGCCGGCGTGTTCCCCTGGCCGCCCCACGCATCGACGGCTATTTCCACGGCCGACTCCGCCACCAGGGGGCGCGCGAAGACGTTCTCGATCCAAGCGGATCCCGTGGCCTCGATGGTCACCTTCCGGTACAGGCCGCCCCAGCTGACGTAGAGGAAATCGAGGGTATCCATGCATCCCATGAGCGGATCGACGGATTTGTTCCGCCGGGCGTCCACGCGCGCCACCACCGTCACCGTCTCGCCTGGCCGGGTCCACTTGGAGAGGTTCACGCGCAGCGGCGTAAGGTACGACAGGTGCGTCCCGCCATGCTCCCCGTTGATCCAAACCTGGAGATACCGGTGCGCGCCGCCGAAGACGAGCCACGGGACGCGGCCGCGCCAGGCCGCCGGTATCGGGACCGTCCTGCGGTACCAGGCGGGCCCCTGGAAGACGCTGAACAGCTTCTCGGTTTCGCGCTCGACGCCCAAAAGATTCGTGCCGTTGAGCCGGAGCTTCTCGTATTCGCGTATCCGCCTTTCGGACTCGTATGCCGCGCCCTGGGCGTTCCAAGCGCCGGGGACCCGGTTCTTGCGGTCGAAGGCGGCCCCACCTCCGTACCACATTCTCCGCTATCTTGATCCCGTCCCTCGCCAGCCAGGAGATCTGTCCGCCCCCCGGCCGCCACGACGCCCAGGGGAAACCGTTACCGTAGACGACGGGACTCGTGCCGCCGGCGTTCGAGATCACCAGCTCGTAGAGGCCGTACTTGTTGTTGTCGAGGGCCTCGCCCTTGGGCAGGCGGTAGTGTAGACTCCTGCCGTCGGGGGAGGACCGCGGCGATCCACGGGCGGCGTTCCATCCGACCTTCCCTGGACTTCCCCTCCGCCCACCTCCCCAAATTACAGTACAACCGTCTGCCGCGGCCCCGCTACTCGCGGAGGGACAAAACATGAACGAAAAAGGCCATATTTTGCCCTGGGTGAGTATAATTAAGGCGATGCGGCCGGTCGACTTCGAGAGGCTGGCGGCCCTCGGCTCCCTGCGGAAATTCTACAGGCTGGCGTGGCGGCTCTTCGGCGTGAACATCGCGCTGGTGCACCCCGACGGCCATCAGGCGCGGAGGCTGGGAGGGCCGCGGACCGTCTCCCCCTTCTGCGGGCGTATGCACACCCTGCGGCCCGGCTCCCTCGCGCACTGCCGCGAGTGCGACCTCGCACACCTCCAGGAGGCCCGCCGGCTCGGTCGGACGCTGCGCTACCGCTGCTTCGCCGGCATGACCGAGTACTACATACCGATCACGCTCGACGGGGAGGCCATCGCGTTCCTACAGTGCGGCCAGATACTTGACAGCCCGCCCGGCCCGAGGGACTGGCTGCGGACCCGAAAGGCGCTGGAGTCGCGATCGATAGATCCGACGGGATTGGAACCGTACTTCTACCGCATGCGCGTCATCTCGCCGCGGGCCCAGGAGGACCTCGTGGCGCTCCTCGATCTCTTCGGGAACTACATCGCCCAGACACACCAGCGGCTTTCCCTCCTGTCGGAGGGCTGGGACTCGCAGATCGCGGGGAGGGCCATGTCGTACATAAACAGCCGGCTGGCCGATCCGCTCCCCCTGGACGAAATCGCCAAGGCCGCCTGCACCTCCAAGCGGAACCTGACGAGGGTGTTCCGCCGCGAGACGGGGATGACGGTTGTCGACTTCATCCATGAGCGGCGCGTCGCCCGCGCCTGCCGCATGCTGGCCTCAGGCGGGGAAACCTGCGCGCGGATCGCCTACGCCAGCGGATTCGGCAGCGTCCAGCAGTTCAACCGCGTCTTCAAGCGCCTAAAGGGCACGACTCCCACCGCCTGGCGCCGCGCCCTCCGGAGGCGCGGCGTTATATAAAAAGGAGATTATCCATATGCCGAACATCCCCATCGCCGCTTGGTCCCTCTTCTCCGTCCTGGCCGCCCCCGCGCAGTCGTCCCCCGGCTCGGAGACGACGATCTACGAGAGCGTTTGCCGGCAGGCGAGGCAGATATCCAGCTCTTCCCTCGCCGCGCCGATGACGCCGGACCAGTGGAGGGCGACGGCCGCGCAGCGGCGCAGGATGTGGCACGAGATGCTGGGCCTCCTGCCCATGCCCGAGCGCACGCCCCTGGAGGCCGCCGTCACCGGCACACTCGACAGGGGAGACTACGTGGTCGAAAAGATATATTTCCAGAGCGTGCCGGGGGCGTACGTCTTCGGGAACCTTTACCGGCCGGCGAAGATCTCCGGCAGGCTGCCCGCGGTGCTTTACCTCTGCGGCCATTCCAAGGGCAAGGTGAACCCGCCATATCAGGCCAACCCCCGCTGGTTCGGCCAGCACGGCTACGTGGCGCTGGTATTGGATCCGATCCAACTCGGGGAATCGCAGGGCTTCCATCACGGGACCTACAGGGGCGAGCGCTGGGACTGGCCCAGCCGGGGCTACACGCCGGCGGGCACGGAGGTCTGGAACGCCATGCGGGCGCTGGACTACCTCGAAACACGCCCCGACGTTGACAGGGAACGCATGGGCGTTACGGGCTTGAGCGGCGGAGGCGTGATCTCCTGGTGCCTGGGGGCGGCCGACGAGCGCGTCAAGGCGGTGGTCCCCGTCTGCCAGAGCGGCAGCATCGAGCACGTGGTCGTCGACCGAGCCACCGACGGCCATTGCGACTGCGCCTTCTGGATCAACTACTACCGGTGGTGCTGGCCGGACATCGGCGCGCTGATCGCGCCCCGCGCGTTCCTGATCGCCTCGGGCAGCGAGGACGTGCTCTGGCGGCCCTATGGGTATCGCGACGCCGCCGAACGCATCCGCAAACAGTACGCGGCGCTGGGGGTGCCTGAGAAGTTCGACCTGGTCGAAGATCTGGCGCCCCACGGATACACGCCCAGGCTCAGGAAGGCCATCTTCGCCTGGTTCAACAAGCACCTCAAGGGCGACTCCTCACCCGTCGAGGACGACGTCACCGAGTACGTGGAACCGGAGGAGAACCTGCTGGTCTTCGGCGGCAGGAAGCCGGAGAACGACCGGATGAGGCAGATCGACACCATCCTGGTTAAGCGCGCTGATCCCCCGCAGATCGACGACAAGGCCCATTGGCGGGCGTACCAGGAGGCCGCCCTGAAGAAGCTGCGCGAGCTCACGTTCCGGCACATTCCATCCCGACAGGACCCCTTCGTCCGCGAATGGCGCGCCGACGGCAGCGACAAGGGCGGGACATGCTTCGCCACATGCGTCTTCGACACGTCCGACGGATTGACGCTCCGAATGAGGACCGCGCGTCCCGGCGACGCCCCGTGGCCCGTCCCAACCGTCGCATTCGCGATCCAGCCCGAGGCCCGAAGCACCTTCACCGGCGGCGGGCCATCCAAGCCGGCCGTTCCGCCGGGGACCGCCACCGCCGGCGTCGAAGTCCGCAACACCGGCGCCACCTCGGTCGGCCCGGGCTACCTCTGGACCCTCAGGCGCGTCTACCCGCTCCTGGGCCAGACGCTTCCCGAGCGCCAGGTACACGACCTGCTGGCGGGCATCGAAATCATGCGGCGCACGGACTACACCGGGCCCGTGACGCTTTACGGCCAGGGCCCCGCCGCGGTCCTGGCCATCTACGCGGCCGTCCTCGATCCCCAAGTCGCCGAGGTCATCCTCGACGGTCCCCCCGAGAGCCACGCCGACCCCCAGACGCCGGAGTTCCTGGGAATACTCCGCGTCGGAGATCTCCCTCGGAATCTCGCGCTTGTCCACCCGCGGCCGATCACCTTCATCCGCTCCATTCCGCCCGCCTACGAGTGGACCCGGCGACTGTACGAGAAGCTGGGCGACGGCGAGCGGTTCAGGGTGATCGCCAACACGCGTCAATGGAAGCCGCGGTAACCGATCACTTGGGAGGGACCAGGGCCACGACCGCCTGGAGAGGGTGAACGACAGGGAGGACATGTAGCATGGAGTGCCACGGTCTTATCGTGTGACCCGTTTCGAGCCATCCGGGGCATCGCCCGTCTGGACACAAGAGTTCCCCTCCGCTCAACGCGGTAACCCGCACCGACAGCCCACGCAGGCGAGGCCGAAAACGCCACGCGGCTTCACCTGACCGCGATCGCCGCGTGTATGTCCAGGCGCGGGACCGTCACGCGCAGGCGACCATCCGCATAGTCGGCCTCCGCCGCCGCGCCGCCGGGCTCCACCGTCACCCCGGCTGGTCTCGACGGCAGACGCAAGGCCACCTTCAGGGGCCCAACCGGCGGTATGGTGTCGTGAATCGGATTCTGCCGGTCCGAGTGCGGACCCGCCGTGTTGACCAGGTTGACGATGAGCCTGCCGTCCTTGCGGGCGACGGAGACGTCCACGTCCGCTGATCCCTCCACCTTCACCAGAGGATCGGGGAAAACAGCCCGGACAAGATCCGAAAGGAACCTCCGCGCCGCCTCGCCGCGGTCGGACAGATATCCCTGCGCGAAGTCGAACCATGCGACCGCGATCCTGCCGCCGCCCAATGGGGCCACGGTCGCAGCGGGCGACGATTCCGACGCCGGATCCGCGGCGGCATGAATGAGTCCAAGCGTTTTCGTTCCCGGCTCAGGCGCCACGACCTGCCACCCTCCCCTCAGCCCGACGAACGCCCCACCATGGTACAGGTAACGCGGCCCCCTCGACGGCGGCGCCTTGATGCCGACGCCCGCCACGGCGCCGAACAGCGCCGCCGTCCCGGGCCCGATCAAAAGCAGATTCCCGCCTCCCCTGGCGTACGCGATCAGCTCGTCGCGGAATGAGGGCTCCAGATAATCCCATTCGGGCACGACTATGACGGGCCACTCCTTCATGCGCCCCGCCAGGTGGTGCTCGCCCACCACATCGACGCAATGCTGGCTCTCCAGCAGGGCCTGGAGCGTGCCGGCCAGGCGCCCCAGATCCCTGTTGAAAAGGCCGTTGATGCGGCGGTAGTGCCCCGCCGTCGACAGCAGCAGCGCCACCTGGGGCACCGGCACCGCGCGGTGGCAAAGGGCCTGCCGCGCCCGGCAGAACGCGGCCACCTCCCCCATGAGCGGCATCTGCTCGTCGTAGATCGAACCGTCGCGCTTCTGCTTGAAATAGGCCTGGAAACCGCCGCCGAGCGCCACCACCACCGCGGCCTCGCGCTGGAGCTGCGGGGCGCTCTTCTGCGTCGAGGGCCCCTTGCCTCCCTTCCGGGCGAAGCTCCAGGCCATCAGATCCCACGGCTTGCCCTGCCAGACCAGGTACCGGGCCGAGAGGCGCGCAGAATTGACGCTGTTCTCGGCGGAGTAGTCGCCCGAGAGGAAATCCACCGGCGCGCTGACCAGCTCCGCCATGTGATCGGTGAAGGCCCAGTTGCTGCATATCTGGAACCGCGGATGCGTCTTCTTCACCTCCTGGATGTACCGCCTCAGGTACCGCCGGAAGGCCTCCCGGTGAAACTGCAGGAATTCGAACCAATGGGGATCGCCGGGCTTGCGCGGAGCCTCGGAGATGCCCGTCGACTCCCGAAAGGCCCTGAGGGCGGCCGCGCTCCAGTCGGGGACCGACGCCCAGCATTCGCCGTCGACCCATGCGCCGTCCACACCGTAATCGCCGGCCAGCTCGCGGAGCTGGGGGATTAGGAGCCTATCCGCGTAGGGGCCGAAGAACGAAGTGGCCCTGCTGCTGGGCTTGCCGTCCGCCCCCAGGGCCGCCCAATCCGGGTGCTGCGCGACGGCCGCCGAATCCCATACCCCGGAGTAATGCATGTAGAGCGCCACGCCGCGCTCGGCGGTGACGTCGCGCCATGCCTTCAAGGGGTCGCCGATGATCCCCGGCGCCCTGTTGCCGACCTTCGTCGGGTAGCTCGAAAGCCCCGGATGGCCCTTGCAGTCGACCTGGAGGTAATCGGGCTTGACCCGATCGATGATGTTCTCGATCATCGCCCTGGTGGTGTTCTTCCCTACCTCGGTGCAGTCCTTGCCGGCGTGGAAGTCAAAGTGTACGCCGAGGAAGCTTTCCGCGCGCGAGAGCCGCCCTTGTGCGCCGCGGTTCGCGCCCGCCTGCGGCGCCGCAAGGATCAGTCCCGCCAGGACGGCGCGGCTCATCAAGATATACATGGAAGGCCTCGACTAAAACGGATCAAGGAGCGTCTGATCCATAATGAAACGCCATTCGACGCGCCTGAATTTCCGGGCGGGACACGCCTACTTCAACCCCAGGCGGCGCTTCCTCTGGGCCTCGTAAAGATCCGGCGGCTGGACGGGCCCCGCCGTAGGCTCGATCCACTGCCGATCCGGTGTGGTGTCCCGCGCCGTCCCCGCCATGCCTATCACGTTGATCTGCGGCCAGTCCGCCGGCACCTTGGGGAACTTCCCGGAGGAGCACCTGATGTTCCAGAAGGTTTCGCGAGCCCCGGCGTGCGGCCCCCTGTCGCGGCGCCCGCTGGAGTCCCACACCCGGGAAGGATCGCCCACGTCGATATCGGTGAAGAGATTCTCGTAAGGCGCGTTCCTGTGGTGGTCGAAGTTCACCGAAAGCCCCGTGCCTCTTCTGAAGACGTTTCCGTTGGCCATGCCCTCCACCGTAAGGTCGTGGACGTACTTGGTTTCCATGCGGAAGTCGGTGAACAGGCAGTCCTGCGAACCGCCCGTGGCCCAAAGGGCGTGGTGCCCTGTGAGCCCCTTGCGGCGCGTCTCCCTGAACCGAGTGCGCTCCACGGTGCAGAACCTCGACCCGCCCACTATCACCCCGTTGTCCGCGTCGACGAACCACACGTTCCGGACCCAGCAGTTGGCGGCGCCGCGGATGTGGATCGAGTTGAACCCCTCCTCCTCCAGGTGCTTCTTCTTGGGCACGCCGGGGAATTCGAACGTAAGCTCCTCGATGCCCACTTCCTCGACGGTCGGATCGTGGGAGTATATCTCCGGCTTCCATTCGAGCCTCACGTCGAGGCGAAGGGGACGGTCGAGAACCATGACCTGGCCTTCAGCCGCCGCCACGCGCGCCGCCCAGTCGACGAAGTTCCTGCGCTCCTTAAGGGTGGCCTTCCCTGCATCAAACTGGTCGGCGTGCAGGTGACGCCCCAGAGACGGGTCGTTGTTCATGATCAGCCTGACGAGCCGGCCCGGTTTCACGCCGACGGGCCTGGAAAGCGTGAGCTTCCGATCGCCGCGACGGGCGGGCGCCGCCACCTCGGCCAGTTTGCGGCCCCTGTCGGAGCCGGTCACGGCCAGGAACCCGCCCGAGAATGAATATTTCGACTTGAACCCGTCCACGTTCTCGGCGGGATGGATCTGCTGAAGCGACTTGGCGGGCGCCAGGACCGTCTTTTCCGGCCCCGCACCCCTGATCACCACGCCCGACTGGCGTATCTCGATGAAATCGGTCAGGACGTACCTCCCCGGCGGGATGAAAACGGCCCCCCCTCTGGAGGCCGCCTTGACGGCGGCCTTGAACGCCTCGGTGTCGTCGCTCTGACCGTCGCCCCGTGCCCCGTGAGCGCGGACGTCGGTTACGACAGGGATCTGCGGGATGGACGACTCGCCCATCCGGTATCCGGCGAACGAGAAATCCGGGAGGCGGGAATCATCCTTCCAGGCCTCTCCGCGTGCCCCCCAGAGAGATGAGACGTCCCCCGCCCGAAGCAGGCCACACATCAGCACGGCACCCAGGACCAGGCTTCCCGCCGCCAGGGGGCCGTCACTTCGCGAAATAGACTCTGTTGTCGCAGGTCCGCTCATCCGCACGCTTCTTCTGGCCCTCTTCCAGTTCACCGTAATACCGGCAGTGGAAGAAACGCGAATCCAATGCTGGAGCGGGAACCGCTACCTTTCCGCTGCGAGCGGCCGCCAAGTGCAGGAGCGCCAGCGGGATCTCGTCTCCCGTGCGGGCGTTACCGGAACGGCCGGCCGGGAAGAGCCCAGAGGGCGCCTGCCGCTTCAGGATGTTGTCGCCCACTCGCGAGGCCAGATTCAAGATTGCCGGATCCGCCTTGGCCCTGTGAAGCTCCAGGAGGGCATAGATCGCGGCCCAGTCGGAGTTCCCGGTATCCATGTTGGGACCCCTGCCGCCGGTCCCGAGCAACTCCCCCAGCCCGAGTCGCCTGCCGATCGCCTGGACCATCTCCAGCAGGGCCGGATCCCTCGTGAGACGCCAAGCGGCGGCGTAGCCCCACAAATTCACCCCGTTGGCGCGTATCGGGGCAAACGATTGGGCGTTATAGTATCCTTCCTTCGCCTTCTCTCCCTGGATCCGGGTCCCGTCGGTCATCATTGCCAGGAAGCATCCTGAAGAGGGATCGAAGCATTGCTTGGCGTAAATCTTGAGATCCTCCGCCGCCCATCGAATGAATTCTTCTCCCGCGCGCGAGGCCGCGCCGCCGGCGGATCGAAGTATCTCCCCCGCTTGCATCTGGGCCAACGGCAGGTCGCGGTACCGCCCGTATGAGTGATATGAGGCCACGATCTTCGCCTCATTGATCTGCGGATGGACGTGACCGAGGGCCTCCTGAGCACGATCTTCCTTCCGGTAGCTCAGCTGGCCCCCGGAGAGCCCCGTCTTGGGATCCTTGGCCTGCTGCCACCGTCGGGCGAACCTGAGGGTCCACTCAAGGATCCGCGGATTGTCGCTCCGGGCGGCCAGGACCGTTCCGGCCCGCAGGAGCGAGACCCCGGCGTTTACGAACGACAGGTTCCCCCCCACCGATGGAAAAGGGACCTCGATCTCGGCGTCGAAGGGTTCGTCCCATTTCGCGGCGACGGGCTTCCTGGTGGATCCATGCCGGTTGTAATCCAGGCGCCTCCAATCAAGTATGTGGGCCGCCCAGATGGCTTCGAGAACCTGTCGGGTGGCCGCCGGATCCAGGCGCCACATGAGCTCGTAATACGGCTGATGCGTCTTCAACTCGTGGATGGTCCCGTCATATTCCCCGCAGAAGGCGTCCCCCTTGAGATCCCATGCGGCATGACCTCCCCAGTAGATCAGGCCGGACGGCGACCGCAGTCGTGTCAGAACGTAACGCGTTGCCGCTTCCGCCGCCTCACGATACCGGCGTTCCCCTGTAAGCGTGGAGAGTCCGTCGAGCAGGCGCATCAGGGGCTGCTGGCTTGCGTAGTTGGAAAGGATCCAATCGCCCTTGGGACCCTTCCAAACAGGTGGTTGCATCTTCTCGGCGTGCAGGACGTCGGCGAAGAGCGGTGTCTTCTCGGCGCCGAACCGGTCGCGCCCGTGTTCCAGGCAGGCGTCCGCGAACCGGCGGGCGGCCGAGAGGTAGCGGTCGGCGTCCGCCCCCTGGCGGGCCTCTTGCGGCAAGGCGCAGATGACCGCCGCCAGGAAGGCCTGGCAGGTCATGGACATGCCGACACCCCTCCTAGGGCCTGGGGGGAATCCTTCGCGAGAGGACCTCCCAGAAATCCCTCTTCATTCCCTCAACGTCGATGGAGGTATATACCCGGACTGTTTCCCGGGCGTTCCCCGTCGGGCATCGCCAAGGCCTTTTCGATGATGAAGCGGGGCGGCGGGCGAACCCCGCGGGGTCTTCGCGTCCGCCAGCGGCTCTCTGGCACCCTCTGGATGGGGGATCGATTCCAGCTCCATACGGCGAGGAGGGCCAGAACCGTCCTCGTCATCGACTGACCCCTACTTCTTTTTTCTCGCCGCCGGGATGACGGTGGTCTTCGGCACGGGCGCCTTCTCCCCGGTGAACTCGTTGGACCAGGACTGCACCGTCTCCGCGTGGGGCATTTCGCCCTCCGCCACCAGGAAGCGGTATCGGAGCGCAAGCACCTGCCCGGCCCTCACCTCCGCCTTGAAGAAGGCGCCGAACCTGCCGTAGTCCCGGTAGGCGGAGAACTTCGTGGACTTGGGGTTCGAGGGGTGATTGAGGATCAGGACGCTGTACTTCTTCCCCCCGAGCGAGTAGGTCTCGCCGACCCAGGGATAGTCAAAATCTTTTTTCGGATCCGCCCCCTCTCTAGGGAACACGTACACGGTGGCCTTCGGATCGACCTCGTTGGCGGGGCGGTACTGAACGCCCGCGTGCTCGGGATCGCCGTCGAGGAGGACGTCTCCCGCCGCGGCCTTGAGTCGCGTCTCGAAGTCGATCATGACGTAGGCGGGCGCGGGGGCGCGGCGGAACGCCATCGTCCGCTCCTCCTCCAGAAGGGGCTTACCCGCGTCATCATTCCAATGCACGAGCGAGGTCAAGAGCGCTTGGTTGCCGTCCGCCCGCCGGTCGATGAATTTCTGATGGACCTGCTCGCCGCCCTTCATGTGCCAGCGGTCGTAGCTCCTGCCGCCGCAGGCCAGCCTGTTCCATCCGACGAAGATGCCCCGATGGTGGGTGTAGTTCCCGCCCGGCCCTTTCGTTATGGGGCCTTTCCCCTCCGGGTCGAAGACGTGGAGGTACGGCTTGTAAGTTTCATGAAGTGCCTGAGGGGAGGATTTATCATATGCGTACATGTACCTGCCCACGATCCGGCCGTCCTGAAGCACGTCGAGGCACCTGCCCTGTTCCTCCTTGAAGGAGAAACCCGCCTGGCCCCGCGCCGCCAGGACCGCCAGCGAAAATGCGGCGAAACGCATGCGCATCCCTCCATTCTGAGGAAGAGGCGACGCGGCATCCTATTCCGGTTTCCCCGCGGCGAAACCCGAGTACACCTCCGCGACCTTGCCCGCCGCCGCGTCGCCTGCGTGGACGTAGACGCGATACTTGAAACCGATGGAGGCCCCTTTCTCCAGCTTGTGTTCGCCGCGGACGAGCCAGGGATTCGCGGCGAAGAGCCCGTAGGCCCGGACGTGCCAGTTGGTGGGATGCCGGAAGCTCGATGGATGGTCCATGACCGCCACGCCGACCTTCCTGCCGTCCACCGTGCCGGAATAGTCCACCCAAGGCGCCTGGGCCGCCCGGATGGCGGCCTCCCCCTTGTTACCGATGGCGTCCAGCATGATCTCCCGGCCCTGCCTCTTCTTGTCCGCGTCGGTCAGCCCCGTGGCGACCCGCACCGCGAAACTGCCCTCTTTTGCCATCCTAAGGTTTTTGGCGAAGACAACCGGGCCCTGTGCCGCCGTGAGCGTGATGGTCCAATCCATGATCGCGTCGTCCCCGGCGTTCAGGATGAACACGTCCTGGATCTCCACCAGGTCGTCGCCCCAGTGGTTTTCCGCGGTGATGCGCGCGTATACCGGCCCGGCCTCCCTGCGAAGTATCTTCTTGTTCTCGATGGGGAGCCTGGACCAGTATTCCCTGCCGTTCACCTCGCCGAAGGCGTGATATACCCCGGTGTGGTGGGGATGGTCCTTGACCTCGCCGGGCCTCTCTTCCAAGGGAAAACCCCTCAGCACGTTCACTCCGTGGGCCACCAGGGGGTAGAAGCACGGCTTCTGATGCTTCAGTCCCTGCGGGGCCGGGTAGAATCGGGTGACCTCGCGGTCCGGCGCCCTCACCGACAGCGAGCCGCCCGGGCCCTCCTCGATCCTCATGGCCGGCGCCCGCTCGACAGAGCCCTTCTCGACGGAGTACGTCTTCCTGACCCCGGCCGGGATGACGGGGACGAGCCAGCGGACGACCTTGCCGTCCGACTGGGCCGGCAGCGCCTTACCTCCGTCCCTGTCCCTGGCCACGAACGATCCGGCACCGGCGGCCCGTGACTCGACCAGCACCCAGCGGCGCTCCTTGTCGCAGGCCGGCAGCGATACGTCCTGTCCCCTGAGGAGCGCAACCGCAAGTATCGCGGCCATGACCTAGACCTGCTCCGGAACCACGAAAGGCTTGCGGTACTCCCGGCTCAGCAGCTTGTTGGCGGCCTCGTCGCCGACGAATTTCTCCCTCTTCGGATCGAAGGCAAGCAGCTTTCCAACGGTGACGAGGGCGTCCGCCTTGACGCCGTTCTGCGCCAGGTGCTGCTTCATCCTCTCGAACGCTTCCTTGGCCGAATCGATACCGGGGAAGGGGTTCGCCTTGTCCAGTGTGCTCCTTTCGCCCACGCGGTAGGAGCAGTTGGCCAGGTGGCACAGCGCCGAGGAGAGGTGCCCTTCCTCGATCTCGGCGTTCAGGTCGGTGTGCCGGCCGCTCTTGATGGCGGCCACGAAGTTGGCGAAGTGGTCGCCGCCGCCGTCGAAAGACCTGATCTTGTTGCCGTCCTTGTCGAACGCGGTGGCGGCCGAATAGCTGGGGTTGACCATGTAGCCGTTCTCGCAGTGGAATATGACCCCGATCGACGCGCCGGTGTACTTGTCGGTACGCAGCCCGCGCACCTCGAAGATGAGCTGCTGGTCGCCGTAATCATACCAGGCCACCATCGTGTTGGGGGTCTCGCCCTGGTCCTCGTAGCCGAGCCGCCCCCCGACGCCGACGACCTTCGTAGGCAACGTCTGCTTCCCCAGCCCCCAGCGGGCGCGGTCCATCTCGTGGACGCCCTGGTTGCCGATGTCTCCGTTGCCGTAATCCCAGAACCAGTGCCAGTTGTAGTGGAAGCGGTTGCGGTTGAAGGGGCGCACCGGCGCCGGGCCAAGCCATAGGTCGTAATCCACCCCGGCCGGCGGCTGGCTGTCCGGGTGATTGCCGATGCTCCCTCGTTTCTTGTAGCAGAGGCCGCGGGCGATCTTCACCTTGCCGAGCGCTCCGCCGTGGAGGAACTTCATCGCCTCCTTCAAGCCGGGGCTGGAGCGGGACTGCGTCCCGTGCTGGCAGATGCGCTTGTACTTCCGCGCCGCCTCGACGACCTTCCGGCCCTCGAAGACGTTGTGGCTGACCGGCTTCTCCACGTAGACGTGCTTGCCGGCCTGCATCGACCAGATCGAGTAAAGCGAGTGGGTATGGTTCGTGGTGGCGATCGAAACGATGTCGATATCCTTGTTCTCGAGCATCTTGCGGACGTCCTTGTAGTATTGCGGCTTCTTGCCACTCTTCTTCTCGGCCGCCTTCATGACGCCTTCGATGACGTTCTCGTCGACGTCCACGATCGCCACGACCTCGACGTCCTTGAGGCCGCACAGATAGCTGACGTGGCTGGATCCCCGCCCCTTGACCCCGACCACCGCGGCCCGCAGCATCTCGTTGGGTGAAACCCGCCCATATGAGACGCCGGACGTCGCCACGCTCGGGCAACGCGCGGCCGCGACGGCCGCCGCCCACATAGAGTTCTCCAGGAACTCCCTCCTGCTGAACGCTGACATGCATCACCTCCGGTATGGATCGATCATCGTAAGCGACGCCGTTTCTATTCTCTCCCGCCGGTCCGGGCCGGTCGCCGGCCCACCCTTATATAACATTCCTCGCGGGCCCCGCGACACCCAACCGCCAAAATATGACACGACGGGCGCGGAAACCTCCCGGACCGCTGCGGATTTTCGCATAATTATATGCGGATTTCCACCTCAGGCCGCGGGGTAATATGGGCGGAACGGAGGAGGACGCGATGAGATACCTTGCCTGCCTGGCGTTCACGTGCCTGCTGGCGGCGCACGCGGCGCCGTCAGCCGCCCGGCCGCCCGCGCGGCAGGAAGGCCGGCTCCACGTGGGCTGGTCCGCCAGGGACATCACCCCGGACAGACCCGTGGCCCTCTCCGGGCAGTTCCACAAACGCATCTCAACGCGCGTGGAAGCGCCCTTGTGGGCCACGGCCCTTGCGCTGGAGAGGCGTTCCGGGGACTGCGCGACGGACCATGCCATCATGATCTCCTGCGACTTGGTGGGGATCCCCAACATGCTCCAGCCGCGCCTTCGCAAGATGCTGGAGGGCAAGCTGGAGGGGCTCGACACCCGCAAATTGCTCCTGAACGCCACCCACACCCACACCGGTCCGGTCATGGAGGAGAAGTGGCACGAGGTGACCGAGGAAGGGGTGATGAAGCCCGCCGAATACGTCGAATTCCTCCTTGGGCGCCTCGCGGAGGCCGCCGGTGAGGCGTGGCGGCAGCGCAGGCCCGGTGGGGTCGCCTGGGGCATGGGATACGCCACGGTCGGTTTCAACCGGAGGATGGTCTACGCCGACGGCCGCGCCGTAATGTACGGCCGCAACAACACCCCTGATTTCCGATCCGTGGAAGGATACGAGGATTCCATCGTGGAGACGCTCTTCTTCTGGGACGACCAGAACAGGCTGACGGGCGTCGCCGTCGACGTGCCGTGCCCCTCCCAGGTGGTCGAGAACGCCAACTACGTATCGTCCGACTACTGGCACGACGTCAGGGCCGTACTGCGCGAGCGCTATTCGAAGGATTTGTTCGTGCTGGCCTGGTGCTCTGCGGCGGGCGACATCTCCCCCCACCCGCAGATCCGCCGCGCGGCTGAGGAGCGGATGCGCAAACTCCATGGCAACGTAAGCGAGACGCGGGCCATAGCGACTCGGATCGCCGACGCCGTGGATTATGCCCACCGCGGTGGGGTCAGGGACGTCCGGACGGAGCCGTCCTTCGCGCACGCCGTCGAGGATCTCCGCCTGCCTCCCCGCAAAATCACCGAGAAGGAGTACCAGGCGGCCAAATCTGCCGTCGACCGGATCGGCGCCAAGCCGCCCGAAAAGTGGGGACGCGACGAGTTCGCCAGGCACCGCTGGCACAAGGGGGTGGTGGACCGCTACGAGAGGCCCGACGCGCACGCCTCGTTCGCGATGGAGCTCCACGTCATTCGCCTGGGGGACGTGGCGATCGCGACGAATCCGTTCGAGCTCTTCCTCGATTACGGCATCCAGATGAAGACGCGCAGCCCGGCGCTGCAGACCTTCGTCATCCAGCTCGCCGCCGGCAGCGGCGGATACCTGCCCACGGAGAAGGCGGTCGCCGGGGGCGGCTACAGCGCCGTCGCCGAGAGCGGAAAGGTGGGACCGGAGGGGGGAAAGATCCTCGTCGACCGGACGCTCGAGGCAATAAACGTCCTCTGGCGCAAGCCCGTCAAATAGCGGTCCTGCCGCGCGCCGGCGCGCGATCCGGCGGACCCGCCCCCTAACGTCCGGCCGCCTTAGATCTGTACAGCGGCAGATGGTAGTTCGCCAGCGCCGAACGCGGAAGCGTACGCGTCTCGGCCCCCGCCGTCTCCTCCACGATCGTGCTGAAGGGCTGGTTCCAGTGATAGAAACCGAACGTGAACGAGGCTTCCGAGTCCGCTATCGTGAACATCGGTGGATCGAGCGGCTGCTTCCCCCACGACTGGTAGCTCACCCCGCCGAGGAGTTCCACCTTCGCGCCGTTGCGGGCCACTATGTGCCGCGCGCGCCCCTCGGTCTTGAGCCCCAGTATCCAGAGCTGCCCGCCGTCCACCTCGATCATGTCGGCCTCCGGCGACTCAGGGTTGTACTGCCGCGCCCAGCACTTCTCGCCCGGGCCCACGCAAAGCCCGTTCACGGGCAGGTCCTCTATGAAGCAATCCCCGCCGCCGGGCACCGGTTTCTTGACGCGGCAGGACATCCCCATGTTCCTCAGCACCAGGGGCCTCCCCGACTTGTTCTCGAACATGAAGGCCTTCCTTGGCCCCTTCCAACCTCCCAGCAGGAAGAAGCGCTCCACCACCAGCGCGGGAGAGGCGAGATTCTCGATGGTGAAGACTGCCTGGCCGCTCCCGAAACGCCCCCCGGGATCCGCGATGTCGATTATGTTCGACATCCCGATTATCCTGTTGACGCCGCCGTGAACGCGTATCGGCCGCGACAGCTTCGGATATTCGTAAGTGCGGGCCTTGCGCGGGAAGTAGATCGTCGTCTTGCCCTCACGCGCCGCGCGATCTATCGCCCCTTGAAGCGCCTCCCCGATCTCCTCGCCCCCCTTGGACCATTCGACCTTGACCCACCTGGTCAGATCGGTCTCCCAAGGCACCTCCGGGGTCTCCTTTATCGGGAGCCGGAGGCTCTTGAGCGGGGCGCCGAATAGGGAATGCCCCTTGCCCTCGAACCACTCCTCCAGAACCGCGCCTTCAACCACCCCGCCGGATGAGGCGTCCGTCAGGAGACGCCCGTAACCTGACTGCCTCACATCCCGCAGATATAGCCGCGCCTTCTCGTTGACTATCGCGGCGTTTGCCGCCGCCCCTCCCGAAAGGTCGGCCTCCACCAGCGTCAGATCGAGCCTCTTGTTCCGGACCGCCGGGACGCGGTTGACGCTCCTGAGGCCGCGGAGCGTCGTGCGGCCGCCGGAATTGAAGAACCCCAAAACGTTCTGTTCCCTGAGGGTCAGGTGCTCCAGTACCACGGAAAACGTATGGGCGACCTCGACCCCCACGTCGAATCCTATGACGGTAACCCGCTGGATCAGGCATGGTCCGATCTGACCCTGGGTGAGATCGAGCCCAAGCCTGCCGGCGCGCCGCGGATCGCTGCTCCGTATGGTAACCCGGTCCATCGCCCCGCTGTTGTTCGACATGAAACGCAACCCGATGGCCCCCCAGTTGCCGCGGCCCACGTCTATCGTCATGTTGCGCACATAGCTGTGCATGACGTCGCCGGTGCCCTGGCCTTGATAGACCGAGAAGACCACCTTCGGCCTCGCGGGATCGTCGAAGCCGGGACAGTTGTCCTTGAGCCGGATCACCGTGCCCGCCTCGCTCTGGCCCTGGTAGGTGAGAAACCGGTCCCGGCTGTGCGCCTTCCCGTTGAAGATCCCGATGCCGTCGCTGATCAGGTAGGTGCCGTTGGGGAAATAGAGCGTATCGGGGATGCCCTTCACCTCGTCTATGGCCCTCTGGATGGCCGCAGTGTCGTCGGTCACGCCGTCACCCCTGGCGCCGTATCTCGTCTTGACGTTGACCGCGCCGGAATCCTCCGGGAAGACGATGTTCTCCCGGGCCGCAGGCCGGGCCTTGCCCTCCTGCGCCGCCTCCGCCCCGACAGGACCCGGGAACGCCGCCGCCAGCGACATCCACGCGCCCATGAAGTATCCCATCGCGGACATCATTGGCCGTTGGTGAAGGCCGCCTTCACCTCCTCACCGGCGGGACCCGCCCACGCCAGGAATGCGCGCCCCCTTTCGACGTCCCCCGCGGCCAGGTGATAGAACGCCGCCAGCGCCATGTCCGCGGATCTCTTACTTCGGGCCAGTCCCGCCGCCAGACTCTTGCGGTCGACCGTCCCAAGTCCTTTCCAGGACCAATCTATCCGGCTGCCGCGGCATTCAATGGTTATCGACCCGTCGCCGCGCAGGTCGACCAGGCGGCACTCATCCCCGAGGGATGCGAACCTGAAATGGGGAATCCTCCCCGACCTCAGCTCCTCCTCCAACCGCTCTCTGAGCCGCGCGTCCCACAGAACCTGCGCCTCCTCCTTTGCGACCGGCCGGGGCTGCTCATCGGCGGGCCGGCCGCCCCTCACCGCAGACTCCTTTTTTCCCTCCACCACGGCCGCCTTGATGAAGGAACGCTCGCCGGCGAAAAAAATGGATTCGTCCAGCTTCTCGGTCTGCCGTGTCTCCGCCCCGCGCGTCTCCACTACCTTTACGTCGTGCGCCCGGTCGGGCGAGCCGGGACCTCCATAACTGCACATCCGCACAAGCATCGCCGCCGCGGAATCCTTGAATGAAAACATTGGGATACCGCCCTTCATGTTGTGCGGATAGACCAGCCCTCCCAACAGCTCCAGGACGCTCCCCTCAAGAACGAATTGGGTACCGTTACCCTCCGTTTTCCAGCCGCACACCAAGAAGATCCCACCGGCGGCCTTCACCTGGTAGCCGTCGACCTCCGGGTTCCACTGCCAGGCCCAGACACGGATGGGATTGGTGAAGGTCCTAGGACCGGCGCACACGTCCTCTATGAAAAGAGGGCCGCATTTCGCCGCGTTTCCCACGTAATTGCAGCCGCGCACGGTGCGGAGCACCAACGCCTGCGGCGCACGGTGCTCCATCCTGCCGCAGGTCAGAAAATTGATCTCGACCGCCGGTGCCGTGGAAGACTCGAAAATCCACATCGGACCGCCGTTGAGCCCCTTCCCGCTCCAGAGATTGGTCTTCATCCCGACGATCCTGCGCACGTTGCCGCGGATGACCACCCGTTTTTCATAGGTGTGCTCACCGTACGGGATGTAGACGGTAGGCTTGCCCGAATCGATGGCCCTCTGGGTCTGGGCGGCGTCACCGCCGCGCGCCCAGAGCTCCGGCGGATCCCAGGGGATCGCCGGGGGATCATTGGAGGGGAGATTCGGCATGAACTCGGTGCCCGGCCAGAGGCTTTGTGTACGCCTGTTGGTGTAGTTCGCCAGTGGCGACGGTACCCCCCTCAGCACACCGGCGTACCCCGACGCCCTCACGTTGCGCAGCCATACCACCGAGGAAACGTCCTCGATGGCTGGGATATCCAAACCCCTTCCCTTCAACTCCGCATCCACCAATGTGAGCATCCCGGGCACCCAGTCCCGCCGCAAATTCTGTACGGCGGGCCCACCGCAGTCCCTTACCACCAGGCGGTGGCACGACACCATGTTCGAGTGGTTCCACAGGCCGACCTTCCTCTGCCTCTCCAGGACGACGTTGCGGAACGTCACGCCGTATTCCCTCGTCCCGACGGCGATCCCCGTGTCGAATCCCACGATCCGCGTGTCGGCCACCAGACACGGACCTGGCCACGGCCCGTTCATGTTGATCCCGCATACGCCGGCGCCGTCGCCGGAACGGATGAGGCAGTCGCGCATGGATCCGTGGTTCGACGCGTAGTAGTTGGTCGCGATGGCCCCAGGGTTGCCGACGCCGGTGTCGATGGTCAGGTTCCAGCAGGAATTCCAGTGCGCCATGTTCCCCCACACCGATCCCTTCGACGAGAATTGAAGCATCGTCTCAGCTTTGCTCGGATCGCCGAACCCCGGGCACCTGTCCTTCAATTTGATGATCGTCCTGTCGCGGTGCTCCCCCACAAGCTGGAGCCCGTACCAAGGTTTGCCGTCCCTCATGCACGTCAACTTGCGGGAAACCAGGTAGGTCCCGCTGGAAAGTAAATGAGCCTTCCATGATCGTCGTTGTTGGAATGGAATGCGCGCAGCAGGGCGTCGGTGTCGTCGGTCACGCCGTCCCCCTTGGCCCCGTACTCGCGGCGCACGTCGGCCACTCCGGCATCGCGGGGAAAAACGATCGTCGGAGCAGGGGGCAGCGAACGCCCCCCTTCGGCCTGACCGGCCGCCATGGAAATCATGATCAGGAAAACCGTCATCGTCTCACCCCCGCCAGGATCCCCAGGAAAGCCCCTCCGCCCCCCCTGCCCCCCGCGTCCACATCCCTGACGGAAACTTCCTTGGAGGAACGACCCGCACCGATCCTCAGGAAGACGTCATAACCCTCCCCTCCGGGGGGGGCGAACCCCCCAACGCTGAAAGACGCGGCCCCGTCCTCCACGACGAACATGGGCATCTTCAACCCCGTCGGCCGCGCGGAAGGAGAGGCCAGGCCCCCAAATATCTCCGTCCTTCCGCCGCCCGTGGTCCTCACCAGGGTCGCCGCGGTCCTCTCGGAGTGAAGGCCAAGTATCCACAGGTCACCCGCGCCGTTCTCTATCGCCACGCCGTCCACCTCAACGTCGATCTGCCTCATCCAGACCTTCTGACCCGTGAAGATCCACGGCCCGGCGCAGACGTCCTCGACGAAGAGCACGCAGCCCGGCCCGCCCCTGTACGGCGACATCCGGCCGTAGCTGTTCAGATGGCGCATGACAACCGGCCTGGGAGAGTCATGCTCCACCCAGACGAAGTCACCGCCGGCCCACTCGACCACCGTGAAACGTTCGATGACAATCGGATCGCGACCGCCACCTCGCACGCTGAAGAGCGGCCTCCCCGATCGGCGCATACCGTCGGTCACTCCGACCGCGGCGTCCATCCCCATGATCCGACACACGCAGGGCGGCACCCGCACCGTGCCGCCGATCCTTATGGCGCCCTCCGGAAGCCCGCCGGGTATGCAAATGGTCCCCTTCCCCTCACGCTCGGCGCGGTCGAACGTGGATCGTATGACCTCCGTGTCGTCCTCCAGCTCCATTAGCATCACTGGATCCACGCATACCCACCGTTCAGGCGGATCCAACGGGACCTCTGGCGTCTCGAGCACCGGTAGCCCCAGAGACCCGATTGGTCCGGCGGCGGGTACCCTGTGTGAGACGTATTCCTCGACCGAAGCCGCCGTCACCCCGCCGCCCGATGAGTCGCTTACAAGCCGGTCATAGCCGCTCTGGCGGACGTTCCGAAGGTGAACCATGCCTGCGTTTTCTATTGCGGCCGGGCCGCCGCCGCGAAGGCACGCGTCAGCGAGGAACAACATGCCCCCCCGGTCCACCTGCACGATCGCAGGGCACCGACCCATGAAATCGAGCCCGCGCATCGCTAGCGTGTGCCGGGCGTTGTGTATCCCGGCCCTTCTTTGACCGCGAAGCGTCAGATGTTCGAACGTGGCACCGAAACGGCCGTGAAACGCCTGAATCCCTATGTCGAATCCCTCCACCGCGACGTTCTTGAAGTGACACGGACCGGGCTCCGCTCCGGACAAGTCAATGCCGACGGCGCCGAGACCTTCCGGGTCGCTCGAGCGGATGTTCACGTTCTCCATGACGCCCACGTTGTTGGCCATCCAGAGCACACCAACCGCGCCCGCGTTGCCGCGTCCCGCGTCGATCGTCATGTCCCTGATGGAATTGTTGAAGGCCATCGACGTCGAACCGCCCTCGAACATCGCCAGCAACGGGCGTCGGCGGGCCGCATCGCCGAATCCCGGGGCGCGGTCATCCAGCCGGATGACCGTCCCGTCCCTGGACTGCCCCTGTAGGACGATCTGCTTGGCCCTCTCCGGATCGGAACCGAACGTCAGAGTGCGCCTTACGCGATAGACGCCGTTCGGGAAATAGACGATCCGGAACCTGCGGAGACTTTCATCAATGGCGCGCTGGACGGCGTCGGTGTCGTCGCACACCCCGTCACCCCTGGCACCGTAGCTCTTCCGGACGTCGACCACCCCACTGTCCGGAGGGAAACTAACGTCGGCAGGCGCCGGACCGGCGCCCAGAAGCGCCCTGGCGTCACCCCCGCCTTTTGCCCCCATCCAGATCCCCTCGCGGCGTATCGGGACCGATGCCGCCGGCGGACTCCCCACATGCGCCACGCTGGATTGGAGCGCCTCCACAGTCACCCACCCGGCCGCGTTCGCGAATTCCGCCCTCCCGGATTCCATCCTGAGCTCGCTCCGGCGGGCCTCCACCATGAGATCGAAACTTGTGCCGTTGACGCGGACGTCGGCCGCCGGAGTGGCCATCGTGAAGCCCGGCGCGGCGACCCGCGCGTATATCCTCCCGGTCTCTAGACTGGCGGAGCGGTCCGAGGCGACCACCAGGGCGCCGCCACCCGCCAGATCGATTTCGGCGCCGCCCCGCAGCCGCAACGACGCGACAGCCACCGGGGGCGTCCTCGCGGCCCGGCCGGAATCGATTCGGTCGCCCGGCGCCAGCCGAAGCCCCGGCCGCAAAGGCATCGGCGCCTCGCCCGCTCGAACCAGGATCACCCCCTTCCCCGCCGCTAGCACCGTTCCGACGTCCGATCCGCCGCGGAGGACAAGCAGGAGGAAGACCCCCACCGCCGCCGCGGCCGCGGCCGCCGCGGCAAGCCGGCGCGCGGGGGACGATTTGCGGGGCGGCGCGAAGGCGCGCCGGGGCCCACGCCGCCAGGCCCGCTCCCGCACCCTGGCGAAGAACCCGGAGGATTCACCGCTGGCGCGGACGTAGTAAAGTATGCGGCCGACATCCCGCTCCTCGTCGCGGGCCGGCGCGTGGATCAACTCCAGCGCCCGGTGCATCTCCAGCGAGTCGGCCAGGAGGTCGATCAATGCGGGGTCGCTTCCCGCGACCTCGAGCAGCCGCCGGCCCTCGTTCTCTCCGAGTCGGCCCTCCACGAAGGCCGATACCAGCTCCGCCCTCTCGTCCATCACGCCGGCGCCTCCGCCGCGCCGCGTTCGACGCACTTGCGCAATGCCAGCCGCACTCGGTGGACCGCCACCCTCACGGCCCCCGGACTGGTCCCCCACCTGCCGGCGGCCTGCTCGCACGTTATGCGCTCGGAGTAGAGCATCCGGACCAGTTCCTGCGCCCTCCGCGGCAGGCGCCGCAGGCATGCCCGTAGTACATCGAGGCGCTCGCTGAGGAGGTCGGTGACACGGGCCGCCTCGTCCCGATCGAGATGCCTGAGGGCTGCAAGGGCCTCCAGGCTCTCCAGGCCCCGCCGCCTCTCCGCCGCGCGCAGGTGTTCCCGCAGCTCGTTCCTCGCGAACCCCAACAACCACTGGAAGGCCGGACGGGAACGGTCGTACCGGTCCAGCCTGTCGAACGCGTCGAGGAAGGCCTCCTGCACTATGTCGTCGGCCGCGTCCGCGTCCCCCACGCGCGAGTAGACGTAAGCCCTCAACCGCGCCTGATGGGCGCGGACGAGCGACTCCAGCAGCCTCATCCGTTCCGTGTCGGCCATGGGGCCCATGCTGATGTCCCGCCGGATAGTATCGATGGACCGGACCGGCGTGTTACGCGGAAAGGACAAGATCGACCAACGGAGCAGTGGACGGTCCCTTCCGAGCCCTATGGTGCGCCCTCACTTCAGTTCGCGCAGCATCCGCAGCGCCTCTTCGATAACCTGTTCCGCCGCCCCCGGGGCGACCCGGCTGGTCTGGACCTCGTAGCCTCCATCGGCGTATGCGGATCTTGTCGGTATGTATCCTGCCGCGCCGTTGCAGTGCGTGATTATAACCGTATGCGGGAAAGGAGATCCGGATTTGATCGCGCGACCTATCTCGTTGAACACCTCCGCGCCCAGGCCCACGAACGCCACATCCCCAAGCCGTGCCGCGGTGATCACCAGCGGCACCGGCGCGGCCTCTTCGGGGGTCTGCCCGGCCCGTTCGCGGGGCTTCCCCGGCAGTTCAACCCTCTTCATGGCGGTCACGATCGGCGCGTCCGTCCTGCCGGCGCGGATGCGGTCCGCCACCACGAGCACCTCTTCGGCCAGCATCGTGCTCATAAGCACCGGCTCGGGGATCCAGCCCTTGTCCGTCTCGAACCTGGGCAGCACGCGAACCCATGGATCGATGTCCCCGGAGGCACCGGCGAAGGCGGGTGCGATCGCCGCCCCGCCCAGGTATTTCTCTATGAACTGCTCGGCCATCCCGTGGAGATCTCCGGTGATCAGCAGATTCCTCGGGCCCAGCGAAGTGCTGTGGCACGCGTAAGCGAACGCCACCGCCGCCGGCCCGCCGCCGTCGGCCGGCCACACCTTCAGCACCTGCACCTCGGGATCCCTCGGGCCCGCCGGATTGCGGCCGAGCTGCATGCGCGTCTTGCCGTCCTTGCCGACGACGGCCTCCCGCCGGTTGACCCCGACGGGAGACGCGCCGGAACCGAAACCTATCTGGACCGGCGCCAGCTTCGAGAGCGCCTCCTTGACCGCCTCCGCCAGCTTCGACTCGAGGGCCTTGGTGTACTCGACGTTGTTGGCGTGGCCGCGAGCCGGATCGACGGCAAGGCTGGGCCCGCCGTGCGTGTGAATCGCCGAAAGGAAGAGCTCAGAAGGCTGGAGTCCGCACGCCTCGATCAGGGACTTGCGGATATTCTCCCCGGCCTCGCCGTACCAACCGATCAGGTCGCAGGAAAGCAGCACCAGGCGCTTACCCCCCTGCTCGAACGCCAGCACCCGCGCCGACAGAGGGTCGTGGATCCCTTGGGACAATTCCTTCCTGCTGCCGTATCCCGACATCTGGACCGGCTGCGTGGGGGTGATGTCCACCCTGGCCGTCCCTGCGCGCAGCGGTCCGGCCTGCCGGGCATCCGCCACGGCGCCGCCCGCCGCCAGGCAGGCCGCGGCGATGCCCAAGGCACGGCATGCCTCCCATGCCCACACCGCACGGCGCGTCTTTCGCGAGATCCGAACCTGTCGCACACGACCTCCAATCCCGGACGTTGAGCCCGCCATCGCCGCCCTCATCACCTGGGGCGCGTCGTTGAAGCGATTTTCCAGTTGGGGTGCGGAACGTGGGCCTGCTTCATCAGGACCTCCATCTTCTCCACCACCTCAGGGTGCGCCCCCGAAACGTCCTTCTCTTCTCCAGGATCGGAGGAGAGATCGTAGAGTTCCGTCCTGCCGGAAAACATCGGCCTCCGAACCGCCTTCCAGTTTCCCCGGCGGACCGCCTGACTCGACCCCCGTTCGTAGAACTCCCAGTACAGGAAGTCATGACGGGCCTGCCTGTCCGGACGCTCGAGCAACGTCGGTACCAGACTGATTGAGTCGAGTCCCGGCGGCGCTTTGGCTCCCGCCAGTTCGCACGCGGTGGCCATGAAGTCACCGAAGTATCCCACGTGGTCGGAAACGCCCGGTTTGACGGTCCCGGGCCACCAGGCGATTGTGGGGACCCTGATCCCCCCTTCGTAAAGGTCGCGCTTGATGCCCCGCAGGTGGCCGGAGGGGTTGAACCGTTTCATGTCCTGTCTGGATTCGGAGTGCGGGCCGTTGTCGGATGAGAATATCACCAGCGTCTTTTCCGCGATCCCGAGCTCGCGCAGGAGATCCAGCAGCCTGCCGACGTCGCGATCGAGCCTGCTGACCATCGCCGCGTGTCCCTTGTCCGGCTCGGGCCAATCCCTATCGGCGTACTCCCCAAGATCCGGCACCTCCGCTCCGTTTCTGAGCGCCGAGGCCGCCTCGTTGTTCGCGTGCGGAAGCGTGACCGCGAAGTAGAGAAAAAATGAGGCGTCCCGCCGCTGCCGTATCCATCTGAAGGCATCCTCTACGATGAGATCGTGGCTGTAGTCCACCTTTTCCGTCGCCCACCCTCCGGGGGAATTCGGATTCTTCTCCGGCTTCTTGACGACGTTGCGCAGCTTGACGCGTTCGCCGCCGCGCAGCAGGAATTCGGGGTAGTAGTTGTGGGCGTGAGTTTGGTTGAGGTATCCGAAGAAATAATCGAACCCCTGCCTGAGCGGGAATCCGGCGTGGTCCTCCTCGCCCAGCCCCCACTTGCCGATGACCGCCGTGGCATAGCCGGCCTCCTTCAGGACCTCCGCCACGGTCACGTCTTCGTCCCGGAGGGACTGCACGGAACCCGCCGCGTTCCCCCGGACGTGGGCTCGCCCGATGTGGAGTCCCGTCATCAGGACGCACCGCGAGGGGGCGCAGACGGTCGAACCAGCGTAGAACTGGGTGAAACGGAGCCCCTCCTCGGCCATCCGGTCGATGCGTGGGGTCTTGATCGTCTTCTGCCCGTAGCAACCGAGTTCGCCGTATCCCAGGTCGTCCGCCAGAACGAAGATGATGTTCGGCCGCGGCGGCCTGTCCTGCGGGCCGGTCAGGGATGACGCCAGAACGCCCATGGCCGCCAACAAGCGCCCGTTCATAATGTCCTCCGTCCAGTGGCTACTTCGGCTCGTACAGCCCTATCGTGGTCTGGTTCTTCCTCCGCGGCGTGCCCCAGAAATCGGCCGAAACCTCCATGAGGGGCGCACCCCGTCCCAGCAGCGGTGAGTTCGCCGCGACCTTGAAGCCCTCAGGGAGGCCCGACTCCGGCTTCGGGAAGATCGGGTCGGCCTTGAAACTCGTCGGATCCCTTGCCGCCTGCGGTACCCCGTCGGGCCAGCAGTTGTTTGAAAACTTCCACGCCGATGGATTTCCGAGGGCGACGCCGCCTCCCTTTTTCCCCTTGAAGAAGACGTTGTTCCGGACGGCGCACCCGGACGGCGGCGGTCTCGAATCGGGCACCTTGTCGAGCCCGATCGGATCCCAGTGCACGTCCCTTACAACGTCGTGGGCCACCAGGATGTTTCGGTAGGTGTTGTGGGGTTGGCCGCCGAGATCGGCGCGGTTGTATCGATCCGACGTCACCGTGCACACGTTGCGGTCGATCCTCACGTTCCTGGCGGTGTCGACGTAGATGAGGACGCCGTAGCAGTCGCGGACGGTGTTCCCCTCTATGGCCCCGCCGTCGAGGAACCATGCGTCTATCCCCTCCCCGCAGGAGTCGCGGACCTCGTTGCCGCGGAAGACGACGTCGGAAGAGGGGCGGCGGTCGTCGCGCATGAACGTCTGAACCACCGCGGGCCAGCCTCCCTTCTTTCCGGCTCGAACGAAGGCGTTGTTGGCGTTCACCATGCGGGCATTCCAAACCTTGTTGCCTTCGAACAGCAGCTTCTCGCCGCTGCCGCCGAGCGCCCTGCACTGGACATCGTGTATTGAACAGCGCCGTACCGTGACGTCGTAGCACTCATGAAGGTTTATCCCTCGCCCTGCGGAGTTGCGGATCTCCAGCCCCTCCAGCACGACGTGGCTCGACTCGTGAAGTTCGAAGAGTGTATGGTCTCCCCGGGCCTGGCCCGGCGGATGACCCTTTCCAGCTCGGCGCATCCCTTGGCCGGATCTGGCGCCAGAACCGTCTGCCCCCACGCGGCGGCGTGGCAAGATGCCGCGACAAGGACCGGGAGCACACCGCGGCGAAGGCGCATCACGCCTACTATACGCCCGGCGGCGCCGCGGGGCGCTTGACAGCCCGCCGGGCCGCCCCTCAAATACGGTGAAGGAATGGCGCTCGCGTGCATGTCTGGCTTGGCGTCCAGGACCGCCGTCGTCCTGGAGATGATCAAATTCCAGCACTCCATCTTCGCGCTGCCTTGGGCGCTGGCGGCGGCTCTTTACGCGGCGGGGGGAATCCCCTCCGCCGGCAAGATTTTCTGGATCCTCGTGGCGATGGTTTCCGCCCGCAGCGCCGCCATGGCGTTCAACCGGATCGCGGACGCAAAGTACGACGCTGAGAACCCGCGCACGCGCGACCGCGCGATCCCGTCCGGCCGGCTGACGGTGGGCTTCACGTTCGGGTTCACCCTCGCGATGTCCGCCGCCTTCGTGGCGGCCGCGTGGCGGCTCAACGACCTGTGCCTGAAGCTGTCGCCGGCGGCGCTGGCGATCGTCCTGGGGTACTCCTTCACGAAACGATTCACGGCGCTTTGTCACTGGGCGCTGGGGATCTCGCTGGCGATAGCCCCGGTGGGGGCGTGGCTGGCGGTGACCCCCCACAGGGCGGCCCATCCCTTCCCGTACCTCCTGGGGGCCGCCGTGGCGTTCTGGATCGCCGGGGCGGACATCCTTTACGCCTGCGAGGACGTGGAGTTCGACCGGCGCAAAGGTCTCCGATCGGTGCCGGCGGCGCTGGGACAGGGGGCCGCGATGCTGGTGGCCCGCCTGTCGCACCTGGCCGCCGTGGGGGCGCTCATAGTGGCGGGCATCTTCGCCGGAGCGGGGCCGTTCTGGTACGGGACTGCGGCGGCGATCGCCGCGCTCCTGGCGTACGAGCACGCGATCGTGAAGCCGGACGACCTGAGGCGCGTGAACAGGGCCTTCTTCCACGTCAACGCGGCGGCGAGCGCGGCGGTCCTGGCGGGGGCGCTGCTGGATCTCTACGCGGGCGGCGGCCCGCGCCCCTGAGCCCGTTACGACGCCGAACCTTTAAGGAGCACCTCGCGAAGGGCCGCGGTCCAGGGGCGCATGCTGATCCCCAGCGACTCGATCTTGCCGCAGTCCAGCGCAGAGTAGCGCGGCCGCATCGCGGCCCGGCGCTGGCTGCCGCTGCCGCGTATAGGGCGCACCTCGACCGATTTCACCCCGAGGATCTCGTAGGTCTTCTGGGCGAACTGATGCTGCGTCGCCTCCCCATCATTAGCGACGTGGAAAAGCCCGGTACACCCCTGCCGGATCAGTTTCACGGCGGCATCGACGAAGTCGAGCTGGCAAGTGGGTTTTGAGCGCTGGTCCTCATATCCGAAGACGATCTCCTCGGTCTCCCGCCATGCCAGGAGGTCGGCCAGGAAGCCGCGGCCGTAAGGTCCGAAGAACCACCCCGCGCGCAGGATCAGATGCCGCGGCCCGGCGTTCATCACGGCGAGTTCCCCCGCCAGCTTCGTATCCCCGTAGACGGAGATCGGATTGGGAGGATCCTCCTCCTTGTAGGGTATGACCCGCTGGCCGTCGAAGACGAGATCCGTGCTCGGGTAGACCATAAGCGCCCCCACCGACGCGGCCGCCCGCGCCAGGTGATCCGCCCCGTCGCGGTTGACCAGGTACGCCTGCCACTTGTCGAACTCGCAACGGTCGACGTCCGTGAACCCGGCGGCGTCGAGGACCACGTCGGGGCGGATCTCGCGCACGCGGTCGAAGACCTCGTTGCGGCGCGTGACGTCCAGCGCGCGGCGGGCCAGCGCCACGACCTCGAAACCGCCCTCGAGGCGGGCGGCAAACGCGCGGCCGAGCCCGCCGCCCGCCCCGGCCACGAGCACCTTTACCATGGCGCGGGACAAGCCTATAATAAGCCTCCGGCGGCAGCCATGAAAATCTACATAATGGGAAGGGGTCACCGCATCGGCCAGATCCGCGAAGCGCTCGGCATGAGCAAGCTCGCCGCCACCGTCATCACCGAAGACCCCGCCTCCGTCCGGTTCGATCTCCCCGACAGGACGCTGGAGCCCGGCGACTTCGTGATCGTGGCGGAGTACGAGGAGGCCCCCCTGCGCGCGATACTCGACAACCTGCGCCGCCAGAGGCTGCCGGCCAAGATCATGGTCTTCACGTCGATCCCCACGCGGTCCCTCGTGCGGGATTATCCGGAGTTCATGTTCCGCGACGAGGGCTTGATTTACCGCAACGAGCTGCGCGAGCTGCAGCGGCGCGCGGCCGGCCAGCAGCGTGTCGACTCCCTGCGCAAGGCCGTGGAGGGCTCACCCCTTTTGATCCTGATCTGGGGCAATCCCGATCCCGACGCGATAGCCAGCGCCTACGCCCTCCACGAGCTGGTCCGCGACCACGCGGGCCCGGTCGTCACCGCCTACATGGGCGAGTTCACCAGGCCGGAGAACGTCGCGATGGTGAACCTGCTCAAGCTGTCTCTGCGCAAGTACGCGCCCGAGCTTGTGACCCCCAAGACCGTCGTGGCCACGGTGGACGCCCAGCCCACCTTCTTCCAGCCCGACGGCAGGCTGCGGTTCGACGTCATCATCGATCACCATCCGCTGGCGGACCTGGGGACCTACCGCTTCGCCGACGTCCGCCCCACTTACGGGTCGACATCCACGATCCTGACGGAGTATTTCCAGACCGCCGGCGTCCGGATGCCCAAGAAGGTGGCGACGGCGCTCTATTACGGCCTCAAGATAGACACCGGCAACCTCACGCGGAACGTCAGCGACGCCGACGTGGCCGCCTTCAGGTACCTCCGCTTGAAGGCCGACGAGAACCTGGTTCAGACCATAGAGCTCTCCCAGCTGCCCGTCGAGACCCTCGACTACTTCGCCGTGGCAATCGCCAACAAGAAGATATCGCGCGACGTCGTCTTCGCGTACCTGGGCACAATACGCAATCCGGACATGTGCGTTCACGTCGCGGATTTCTTCATCAAGCTCGCCGACATCTCCTGGGTCGCCGCCGCATGCCGGTCGAAGGAAAAGGTGGTGGTGGTCTTCAGATCCGACGGCCTGCGGAAGCACGCCGGCCGGATGGCCGAGGGGCTTTTCCTCGGTTTCGGCTCCGCCGGCGGCCACCGCACGATGGCCAGGGCTGAGCTGGACATGGCCAAGCTCCAGGCCGAGCTCCGAGAGACAAACGACGTGGCGATAGAGGAATGGCTGCTCCGGCGCCTGGCCGTGCGCCTCAAGCCGCTGGCGCGCTTCGTGCCGGCGACCCCGCAGCGCCTGGCCTCGGCCGGCGACTCCCGGTCCGTCAATACGACGACTTGACGTAGGATCGCCAGCGCCTGTCCAGGTCGGCGATCGACCAGCCGAAGGATTCCTTAAGGGCCTTTTCGATATCGCTCTCCTTGAGCGCCTTGCAGAGCTCGATGAACTTCTCCCTGTGCTCCACAAGCAGGAAATCCACCAGGCTCCAGGCCTTGACGGTCTCGGCGCCGTCGAGCTCGGCCAGATTCTCGCACTTCAAAATGGCGTTGATGTCCGGATCCTTGCCCTCGCGGACCCAGACCTTGCAGACGATCGGCCAGTTGGCCGGATCCTGGTAGTTCTTGCCGCGGCTCCCCTGGGTCGTGCCGGCCAGATCCACGCAGTACGTGGCGGCGCTGTCCTTCATGAGCCTGGTGAAGTAGTAGGCGATCCCCTCGTGGAGCCAGTGGTGGGGCCCCCTGACGAAGAGGTTGGAGAGGATCTGCGCGGTCGAGTGCACCACCCAGTCCTGAAGGCCGGGCTCAGACAGCGCGTCCTGAAACCCCTCGCAGCGCGGGAAGCCCATCTGGCCGTGCGACTTCTTGGCCAGGTCCTTGTGGGCCTTGCCGCGCGTCTCGAAGGCGTCGACATAGCGCTCGTGCTGCGACCTGTCCCTGAGGGCCACGAAGTTCATCCGGCCGCCGCCGAAACCGTCCGTCCTGTTGAATATCTTGTGGTATACGGCGTAGGCGTGCTCCGCGTGCTGTATCAGCGCCTTCAGCTGCTCGTCGGACAGGTGCGGCGATTCGATGATGAAGTGCTCGCTGATCCTCTTGCGGTGCTTCTGGCCGAGGGCCTGCTCCGCCTCCGTGACGACGTCGGTCGGCTCGCCCGAAGGCGCGCCGGATATGCCATCCTTCATCTCCTTGCGCAGCTCTCTCTCGAAGCGGGACATCCATCCACCCCTCGGGTTCCTTTCGAATCCCAGCTCCTTGCGCACGGCGGCGAGGTTCGGGTCGTATTCCAGGGCCTTCTTGAAGGCGTCCGCGGCCTCGGCGTCCATCCGGTTCTTTTTGCACCAGTTCCCCAGATCCGCCCACTGCCGCCCGATGTCCTTCCCCGCCGACTCGAGTCGCTCGTTGTAGGACTTCCGTATCCTCTCGGCGTCGTCCCCCAGCTTCTTGTTGGAAAACTCCTGCTTGATCGACGGATCGCCCTCCCACGAGCCGTCCTCGGCCTTCTTGTAACCGAGCCGCTTGCGGGCGCCGGCGTGGTCCGGATCGAGTTCGATGACCTTGTAGAACTGCTCCCGCGCCCACTGGTGCATCTGGGAGGTGGCCAGATACTGCCCGATCGAATAATGCTTGGCCGCCGAGTTCCTGGCGATCTTGGCCAGCCTCTCCTTGTATTCAGCCGCCGCGTCCTCCTGCGGCGGAAGCGCCAGAATCAGCGCCAGCAGTTCCATGGCCATGGCCCCCCCGACTCGCACCATGATAACAACGACGGCCCCGTGGTTCCACCGCCGCCGAATTCAAATATTTTAATCGGTCCGCCCGCTGTGGTATCATTCCAGCCCTTGCTTGACGAAATTCACAAGACGATACGCGAGGGCCTCTACGAAAAGGCCCTCGCCGGCGCCAAGCGCCTGTCGATCGACCTTCTCAAGCAGGGCCGCCGCGAGGAGGCCTCCCAGGCCCTGTCTGCGGCGGCGCACGCCCTCTGCCTGCTCAACCTGCCCTCCAAGGCAAAGAGCTTCGCACAGGAGGCCCATGACCTGGCGGTCCGGGCCTCAAGCACCCTGGCGGCCGGATACGCCCTGACGATGTGCGCCCTGGCTCAGTTGAGGCTGGCCGAGTTCGACCAGGCCGACGCCTTCATCGATCGCGCGCTGGAGGCGCTCAACAAGCAGCCGGAACACGAGATCACGGCGCTGGCGCGACTGGTTTCGGCGGAGCTGTCGATGACCAAGGAGGATTACGCCGAGGCCCGCGTATTCGCGGAGGACGCCTTCGCGGTCGGCGCCCAGCTCGGATCGCCGTGGATCAAGGCCAGGGCGCGCCTCGTCAAGGCGGTCTGCCTCGAGCGGGGCGGCGACGTGGCCTCCGCAATACAGCTTCTGCGGACGGCCGAGCAGGAGCTCCAGAACGGGAACGACGCCGAGACGCACTGGCTGGTCCAGGCCGCACTGGGCGGCGCGCTGCTCAAGTCCGGCAGCGAGAAAGAGGGAGCCGCGCGCCGCGAGGCCGCCGTCGAGGCCATCCGGAGGCTTGCGGAACCTCTCCAAGGGGAAGCCCGTGAGAAGTTCTTGAAAAACCCAGCCATTGTCAACGCGATGGGAGGGGATCTTTCGACCAACAGCGGCCTGTGGAAGTTCCCCGTGCAGATCGCCGCCGAACCGCGCCCCTCGCCGCCGGACGCCGGCCTGAGGGGGCTCCGCCCCGTGCTCGACGTCATCAAGAAGATCAATACCGAGCTCAACCTCCGCAAGCTCATAACGATGATACTCGACACGATGATCGAGTTCTGCAACGCCCAGCGCGGCACGATCGTCGTCTTCGAGGGCGACAAGTTCAAGGTCGAACTCTCCCGGGACCGATCGCGCAAGGAGCTCAAACGCTTCGAGATGGGCATATCCCGCACGGTCCTGAAGCTTGTCAGGGACCACGGCAAGCGCGTAGTCGCGGAGGACGCCCAGCAGGACGCGGCCCTCCGCCTGATCGACAGCGTGCAGGATCAGAACCTGCTTTCCATCCTCTGCGTGCCCCTGCGCGTCAAGAACAGGCTGGTCGGCGCCGTCTACCTCGACAACCCGTACGTGGCAGGCGCCTTCAAGTCGCGCGAGATCGACTTGGCGGAGATTCTGACCGATCACGCCGCCGTGGCGATAGACAACGCGCTGCTGCACATCAAGTCGACCCACGACAGCCTGACGAACCTCTTCAACCACGCCCACTTCGAGAAACGCCTCGAAAACGAGGTGGCCCGCGCCAAGCGCCACGGCAGGCCGCTGGGACTTCTCATGATGGACGTGGACGACTTCAAGAATGTCAACGACTCGCTCGGCCACGACGCGGGCAACGAGCTCCTGAAACATCTGGCCAGGGTCATCGCCGCCGCCGTCCGCGGGGCCGATCTGGTGGCCCGCATACAGGAGAGGGACGCCTCCCCGGTGGGGGCGCGCTACGGCGGCGACGAGTTCGAGGTGCTCCTCCCCGAAACCCCACGCGAGGGCGTGGGCCGCGCGGCGGAACGCCTCCTCCAAAAGATCAGGCAGGAAAATTTCCCCTACGGCAACACGCAAATCAAAGTCACACTCTCGATCGGCGGGGCGGTCTACCCCGCCGACGCCGCCGACGCGCGCGAGCTGCTCCTGAAGGCGGACGAGGCCCTCTACTCCGCGAAGAGATCCGGTAAAAATCGCATCGTCCTCTTCTCCGCCCCCAACTGTTAACGAAATCGCGACGCGATTTCGTTAACAGTTGGGGGCGGCAAAAGCTTGGCGGCACACCACCCCCGTGATATGGTATTCACCGCGATTTGTAAGGAGGGGAGCGATGCGGTACGGGATGAACATGCTGATGTGGACCGCCGACGGGACCGCCGAGGGGGTGATACCGATCTACCCCAAGCTCAAGAAGATCGGCTTTGACACGGTGGAGATACCCCTCTTCAACTTCGACCTGCCCAAGCTCACAGACCTCGGGAAGAGGCTGGACGACATAGGCCTCGAACGGACGTCGGTGACGGTGCTCTCCGAAAAGACCAATCTCATCAGCCCCGATCCCTCCGTGCGACAGGCGGGCGTCGACTACCTCAGACAGGCATTGGACGCCGCAAAGACCCTCGGAGCCAAGATGCTCGTGGGTCCCCTCTACGCCGCCCTGGGCGCCTTCACCGGCAAGGGACCCACGCAAGACGAATGGAACTGGGCCGTCGAGGGCTTGCGCGCCGCCGCAGAACACGGCAAGTCAGTAGACGTAAAACTCGGCATCGAATTCCTCAACCGATTCGAAATCTACCTGCTCAACTGCGCCGCCGACGCCGTCAGGATGGTCAAGGCCGTGAACCATCCCTACTGCCGCATGATGTTCGACACATTCCATTCGCACATCGAGGAAAAGGACCCGGCCGAGGCGTTCCTCGCCAGCAGCAAGTACGTCATCCACGTCCACATATCCGAGAACGACCGGAGCACCCCCGGCCAGGGCAACGTGCGGTGGAAGGAGATGTTCGCCGCCTTCAAGAAGGGCAAATTCAAGGGACCCTACGTCGTGGAGGCCTTCGGCCTGGCGCTGCCGGAGCTGGCGGCCGCCACCAAGATATGGCGCCGGATGTACAAGACCGAGGAGAAGCTCTGCGCCGACGCCCTGGCATTCATGCGGAAGAACCTGGGCAAGTAAAGACCCGCAGTCGAATCAAGGCCCTTCCTACTCCCCGCTCCGGGGAGCCGCAAGGATGCGTATCATATTTCGATGACGCGCACTTCAGGGACCGCGATCCGGGTCCCAGTCCAGGCCTTCATGCTCGGCGCATTCGTCCTGCTGCCGGCCATGCCTACCCGCTCCTCGGCCGCGCAAGGGACGGGCAAGGTGATCGATTCCCCCCGCCGATCCGCGCGACGGCGCCGCCTTCACCAATAGCGGCTACACCTGCGTCGAGGAATACATCAACTCGCTGATCCCGTCCCCCGCGAGGCGACCGCGGCGGCCCTCATGCCTCGGCGTACCAGCGGCGGAGCGCGGCGGCGCAGCGCTTGAGCGCCGCCACCAGCGCCTCGCGCGTCTTGGGATTGCCCTTCCCCGCCCAGTCGTATTCCACGTGGACTGAAAAGGGCGCCGAGTAGCCCATCCGCTTGAGCCGCTTGAACCAATCGGTCTTCTCGAATTCCCCTTCTCCGAACGCCACGAACTGATTGGGACGCCTGACGTCCTTGACGTACGCAACCTTCACGTGAGATTTCAACCGCTCGAAATGCTCCTGCCACCCGTCCCCGTGCACCACGATCGCGTGCCCGAGATCGAACGCCACCCCGACCTGGTCGGGGTCGAAGCCCTCCATGATCGCGGCCATCTCCGCCAGATCGCCTCCCAGGTAACGGCCACCGGGGGAGTGGTTCTGAAAGACCGCGCAAACGCCGATCTCCTTGTTGAGCGCGGCGAGATCCTTGAGCTCAGCCCTCGCCTCCGGGATCATGGCGGCGGCCGTCTTGCCGCCACGGATGAGCCGCGTGCCCAGCCTGTAGTACCTGACGCCCAACTTCCTGGCGGTCCTGAGTATCGCCCCGGCGTGGGGGGAAGAAATCCCGGTAATGTCGGTGGCCAGAAGCAGCATCTCCAGCTTGCGCCTCCGGAGCGCTTCCGCATAGCGGGGCATGTCATCCGCGGCCCGCTCCGGGGCGATCTCCCCCCTGTGGCGCACTGGGCAGTCTATCCCGTCGAAACCGGCCTCGGCGGTGACCTCGGCGGCGCCGTCGAAATCCAGCTTGAGCTCCTGGTAGATCTTGCTGAAAACGGCGAGCGGCGGGGTCTTGGGAGGGGCATCCTGCGCGGCCCCAGGCCGCAAAGCTGCGGCGGCCGCCGCGGCCGCCAGCAATTCCCTCCTCGACATCTCGCCCATCACCCACCTCCCGGCTCCCTAAAGAAGACCGGCGCGGTCGTCCCCGCGGGAGACCGCGCCGGCCCGCTCATTCCCGCATCAGGCGCCTTTAACCTTCTCCCACTTCCCGCTCTTGGCGCTGGCGAGGACCGCGTCGCAGACGTACTGGGTGACAAGCGCGTCGCGGAACGTGGGCGGCGCCGGCTTGTTCTCCCCGAGCCCTTCCAGGAAATCGGCGACCTGGTGCACGAAGGAGTGCTCGTAACCGATCTGCAGACCCGGCACCCACCACCTGTTCATGTACGGGTGCTCGCCGCCTGCGTCGGTCACGTGCACGGACCGCCAGCCGCGCAGCGCCCCCTCGTCCCGGTGGTCGAAGTATTTCAACCTGTGCAGGTCGTGCAGATCCCAGGCGATCGACGCCTTCTCGCCGTTGATCTCGAAGGTGTAGAGCGCCTTGTGCCCGCGGGCGTAGCGGGTGGACTCGAAGTTGCCCAGCGATCCGTTGCCGAACCGGCAGATGAAGGTGCAGGCGTCGTCGATACCGACGGGTTGCACCTTGCCGCTTTCGGCGTGCTTGCGCTGCTTGACGAACGTCTCCGTAACGGCGCTCACCGTGGCGATCGGCCCGTTGTGCCAGACGGCCGTGTCGATGCAGTGCGCCAGGAGGTCGCCGGTCACGCCCGACCCTGCCGCGCCGACGTCAAGCCTCCATGTCCCCGCGCCGCCCTGCGGGACCTCCGCCGAGATCGTCCAGTCCTGCAGGAAGTTGGCCCGATAGTGGAATACCTTGCCCAGGCGCCCCTCTTCTATGATGCGCTTGGCCAGCGTCACCGCCGGCACGCGGCGGTAGTTGAACCACACCATGTTCGGCACGCCGGCCTTCTCGACGGCGGCCACCATCTTCTCGCCCTCCTCCCCGTTCATCGCCAGGGGCTTTTCGCAGAGGACGGCCTTGCCGGCGGCGGCGGCGGCCATGGCGATCTCGGCGTGGAGATTGTTAGGCACGCAGATGTCGACCGCGTCGACGTTCTTGTCCTCCACCAGCTTTCTCCAGTCGAGCACGTACGACTTGTATCCCCACTTGTCGGCGAACGCCTTGACCTTCGCCTCGTTCCTGGCGCAGACGGCCTGGAGTACGGGCACGTACGGCAGGTCGAAGAAGTTGGACACCTTCCGGTAGGCGTTGGAGTGCGCCCGCCCCATGAACCCGTATCCGATCATGCCGATGCGGTATTCCTTGACCATGTTCCTGCCTCCTCTCGATTACCCGACCATACAACTACCAGCCGTGGGCCTCGCGGACCTTGATCATCACGGAAAGTATCTTGTTCCACGTATCCGGCTTCATCATCACCTCGTTGGGGAACATGCACCCGTCCCAGCAGATGTGCTTTGGCTTCTTCATCGGCTTGCCCTTCCCGTCACGCAGCCAGTAGCCGGCGTACCGCGGTATGTCCAGCTTGCCGTTCGGATCGTCGGGCAGGCAGTGGCGGCCCGTCTTGTCGTGCGTCCCGGAGCCCTTCACCGTCGCGTCGTTCTGCGCGACGTGCAAGTCGATCAGCCAGGGACGGAGGGCGTCGGTCATCGCCTTGTAGGCCTCGTCGAACCTGGCCTTGTCCTGCCAGTCGTAGCCCTGCGGCAGGAGCGCGTCCTCCGGGGCGTTGTAGCCCAGCAGGTAAAGCAGCGTGTGCGCCATGTCGGCCTGGAAACCGACCGTCTTCGGGCGGTCCACCTGCTCGAGGACGTCGATCATCTTCCTCCAGGAATGCATGCCGCCCCAGCATATCTCGCCCTCGGCGGCGAGCTTTTCGCCGAAGCCGTCGGCCACCTTCGCCGCCTCCCGAAATGTTTTCACGATGTTCTTGGTGGCCTGGTAAGGATCCTTCAACCAGTCCCCAGGCCCGCCGGCGGAGTCGATGCGGATAACGCCGTACTTCCTCACCCCCAGCTTGTTGAGCTTCTTTGCGATGACGCAGGCCTTCCTGACCTGACCGACGAACTTCTTCCGCTCCTCCTCGCCTCCCATGGCCGACCCGCCGCCGGTGGGGGGCCACACGGGGGCCACCAGCGACCCGACCGCCAGGTTCGCCTTTTCGAACTTCTCGGCGAGCCTCTTGGCGCCGTCGTCGTCCAGGTCGATGCTGACGTGCGGATCGAAAAGGAACAGATCCATGCCGTCGAACTTCACGCCGTCGACCTCGGCGGCGGCGGTGAGCCGGATCATCGTGTCGAGATCGATCGGCGGCTCCGAGTCCTGGCCCTTGCCCACCAGCCCCGGCCAGGCCGCGTTGTGGAGCTTGGGCCAGGCCGGCTTCTTCGCCCTCTTGGCCATGGTTTCCTCCTTTCGATCTACAGTATCCTCACCGGGCTTTCTTCCTGTGGTCGCCGACCGCCGGAACCGACTTCCAGGTGTCCGGTCCGAAGTAGCGGAGCGTGACTAGGGGCTCGGTCCCCGTGTTCTGCACGACGACCCCCTGAACGGCGGCCTCGCGCGAGATGAAGACCTCGTCTTCCGTCATCGCGCCGAAGCGTATCATCACGGGTGCGTCCAACCGCAGGGGGCCTATCCGGCCGGAGCCCTGGACCGTGATGAGGCCGCTGGCACCGCCGTCGCGGATGGTGCAGCGGGCCCCGGGCTGGAGCGTCAACTCGCGCGCTGAGAACAGCTGCCTGCCACCGACGGTGCCGTAGACAATCCACTTGTCCACCCAGCCTTCGCTCTCCGTGTCGGCCACCGGGATCGGCTCGAGGTAGTGCCTGTCCTTGAAGTGCGGATCGGTGTTCCCCTTCCAGTCGATCAGATCAACAAGGAAATCCAGGTCGCGGTGCCTGGACTTGGGGACGTCCTTCACCAGCAGCGACCAGGGCACGTAGCGGCCCTCCACCATCGACTGGTACATCCCGAAGACGTCGCTGCCCCACTGCGGCTCGTAGGTCACCAGCGACCCGGGCGCGTGGAGTATGCAGGGAGGCACCAGCCAGCCGGTGCCCGGATTCAGGCGGTAGGCCTTGGAGAGATCGAGGATGCCGTTGTCACCCCCCTCCCAGTTCTCAAGGCACCGCCGCACGTCCTTCCTGGCCGTCCCCGGCTCGAGCCCGAAATAGGTGTGGGGGAAATTGTTCCCGACGTTGTTGAGCTGCGGGGGGAAGTAATACCCCTCCGGCTTGCCTTCCTGGCCCACCAGCTTCGCCTGGGCGTCGTTCTGGTGCAGGTGGTGCGGTATGGGGCCCATGTTGTCGAAGAACTTGGAGTATACGGGCCAGCGGCGGTACTTCTCCCACATGGCCTTGCCCAGGAGGCGAGGCCCCTCCGCCGCCACGGCGTCGCGCAGCGTGAATCGCACGCCATCGTGGACCACGTAGCTGAGCCCCTCGTCCGGCGCGCGGTTCTCATTGGCAGCCTCAGTGGTGGAGGCGAACCAGCGCTCGTCGATCCCGCCGCGGTACGCGCCCAGCGCGTAATAATCATCCGGGTGCAGCTTCAACCGCCGACCGGGCGTAAGGAAAGATCTCGGAACCCAGCAGGGGGCCAACCGCAGGATTCCCTCGCCGTCCTCAAGGGCCTTGCGGACGTTCGGCCTGGCCGCCACCTTCGGCAACATCACCGGCGCCCCCGACCTGTAGGACTTTCCCATCGCTCCCACCCCCGCCGATAAGCGACTCCCGATGACTAATACGTTAAAGCAGGTCATTCCCGCACAAGCGGGCCCGGAAGCGCCTTATAGCAAAGGCCATCCGGCCATGGCAAGGAAAATGCGGAACCCGGCCCCCACCCGCCCGCCTCCCCGCCCGCCGCGCACAAATTCGGTTGCCGCGACCGGACGGCCGGATAGAATAACCCGGCCGAAATGGAAAACCGCGTCGTTAAACCCTACGAGGCCGGACGACATGCGCCGCTTGATCAATAGTAGGACACCAGCGCTCCTGCCGTTCCTGGGAACGACGCTGTGGGCGTCAGCACAGGATGCACCCCAAGTGTCGGCCCCCACCGGATTCAAGGTCGAACTGATTTACGCGGCGCCCCCGGAAGAAGGCTCGTGGATATCAATGGCGTTCGACCCCAAGGGAAGGATCATCGTCTCCGCCGAGAAGGGCGGGCTCCGCCGCATCGTCCCGCCGCAGGGCGACCAGGGGGTCAAGTTGGAGCCTCTCGCCGCGGCGATCACCGGCGCCCACGGCCTCTGCTGGGCCTTCGACGCGCTGTACGCCAACGGCACCGGCCCCGAGGGCCTCGGCCTGTACCGGCTGCCGGACAAGGACGGCGAACAACCTGGAGACCCCATACTACTGAGAAAGTGGGAGGGAGCGGGGGAGCACGGGCCGCATGCCGTCGTCGCCGGGCCGGACAAGAAACTATATGTCGTCAATGGCTGCCTCGTGAAGATCCCCGAGGGAGTGCTGGAAACCTCTCCATATAGCCATTACCAAGAGGATCAGCTCCTGCCGCCGATCTATGACCCTGGAAGCCCCGCCTCAAATGCAAAGATCCCGGCAGGCCATGTCCTCCGCACGGACGCCGAGGGCAGGAACTGGGAACTCTGGTGCGGCGGCCTCTACAACCCGTACGACCTGGCATTCAACGCGGACGGCGAGGCCTTCACCTTCGACGGCGACAACGAGGCCGACCTCGGCTCTCCGTGGTACGCCCCCGCGCAGGTATTCCACGTCGTGTCGGGCGGCGAGTACGGGTGGCGCCCCGGCTCAGGGAGGCTTCCAGTTTGGTACCATGACAGACTGCCCGCCGCTGCAGACGCCGGCCGCGCCGCCCCCGCCGGCCTCACCTTCGGCACGAAGGCCAAATTCCCCCAGAAATACCGGGCGGCACTCTTCGCCGGAGACTGGGCCAACGGCAGGATACTGGCCGTTCACTTGAAGCCAACCGGTGGCACGTACGCGGGGACCGTTGAGACCTTCGTCTCCGGCAACCCGCTGCCGGTTACCGACGTCGAGGTCGGTCCCGACGGCGCCCTCTACTTCATCACCGGCGGGCGCGGCGCCCCGGGCCGTCTCTACAAGGTCACATTCCCCGACCAGCCGCAGGGGGAGGCCGCGGCGCCCCGCGATCTCGACGCGGCGGCCGCCCGCCGGCTGCGCCGGAAACTGGAGGAGATGCAGCGGGCCAGGAAGACCCCGGAGATACCCCCCGACGCATCGCGCGAGAGGCGCCGGGAACTGGAGAAGGAATTCGACCAGGAGGTCCGCGAGCGGGTCGACACCCTCTGGCCGCACCTTTCCCACGAGGATCGCTTCGTCAGGTTCGCCGCGCGCGTGGCGCTGGAGCACCAGGACGTCAAGCACTGGGCGCGCCAGGCGACGCTGGAGCTGAAGGAGCAATCCGCGTATAACGCCTTCCTCGCCCTTACCCGCGCGGGCGGCGCCCCCTACAAGGAGGTCATCCTGAAGGACATGCAGCGCTACCCATGGTCGATCATAGAAACCGAGGAGTTCCGCCTCGCCTGCCTGCGCACCTACGGGGTCGTCTTCTGCAGGCTGGGACCACCGCCCGAATCCATGATGCCATTCCTGTTCCAGCGCTTCGACGGCATCTATCCTGATCCGGAGAGCGACCCGCTCAACCGTGAGCTGTGCCGGATACTCGTATACATGAAATCCCAGGAGGTGGCTGCAAAGACGCTTGGGCTGATCAAGAAGGCCAAATCCCAGGAGGAGGAGCTGCACTACGGCATGCTCCTGCGGACGCTCAAGGAGGGCTGGACCCCCGACCTGCGGAAGGAGTACTTCGCATGGCTTGGCAAGGCGGCCGGCTTCAAGGAAGGACCAAGCCTCGCCGCCTGCGTCGCCAGGGCCAGGGCCGATGCGCTTTCGACGCTGGCGCAGGAGGAGCGCGGGCGGTTCGAGAAATGACGGGCGCCGCCGCGGCTACGACAGAGTGAAATCCGGGAGCCGCATTACCTGGCCGCCCTTGAGCGCGGACTCGTGCGCCAGTATCCCCACGCAGGTCCAGTTGGCCGACTGCACCGCGTTCGGGTAGGGATCGCGCCCCTCCACGAGGGCGCTGACGAACTCGTGGGCCAGGTGCGGATGGGATCCTCCGTGGCCGGCGCCCTGGATGAACGAGAGGTGCTGCTTCTTGCCCCCGTAGACCCCCTTCGTGGTGAACCGCCGGATGGGCTTGGGGAGGAGTTTCGCGTAGTCGGGCACCTTGACCCGCTTGGGTATCTTGGGCTCGGGCCTCTTGGCGGTGTGGATCACCGGATCCTCGCCCTCGATGAGCGGCCATTCGAAGGACCGCTTCGACCCGTAGACCTCGAAGCTCTCCCTGTACTGCCTGGCCGTGTCGAAGAGCGATCGGTATATGAAGGCCGTCAGGTCGGAATCTCGCATCTTGACGTGGCAGCTCTCGACCGCGAAGGGCGAGTTGTACTTGGGAATGAGCTCGTCGCGGATCCGGCCCGAGCCGAAGCACGATACGTACTCGGCCTCAGCGCGGGTGAGCGCCAGGCACGGCCCCACGCAGTGGGTAGCGTAGTGCATCGGCGGCAGGCCGGGCCAGTAGTCCGGCCAGCCGTCCATGTCCTGCTGGTGGCTTGCCTTGACGAACTGTATCCTTCCCAGCTCGCCTTTCAGGTACATCTCGCGAACGAAGAGGAACTCCCTCGAATAGACGACGGTTTCGGCCATCATGTACTTGAGGCCGGTCTTCTTCACCAGCTCCACGATCCGGCGGCACTCATCGACCGTGGTGGCCATCGGCACCGTGGACATCACGTGTTTTCCCGCCTCCAGGGCGGCGATGGACATGGGGGCGTGGTCCGGGATGGGGGTATTAATGTGGACGAAGTCCACGTTCGGATCTTTCAGGACCTCCTCGTATCGCGTGTAGCGCCTCTCCACGCCGAAGGCGTCGCCGACGGCGTTGAGTTTCTTTTCCGTCCGCTGGCAGATGGCGTACATCTCCGCGTTCGGATGCCGCTGGTAGATGGGGATGAATTCCGCCCCGAACCCCAGCCCTACGATGGCCACCCGGACCTTTTTCCGCGCCATTGCCGGCCTCCTCAAGAACCGCCGGAGGTGGAGGATAAACGAGGGTTCCCCGGCTGTCAAACTATAGAGGTTCCGGCCGGCGCCGCCCCTCGACTCAATAAAAATGGGTAAAACGGCGGGCTCATACGATTCAGCAAGCTTTCCGGATTCGATGTTTGTTGACAGTAACCCTCGATATTGCATAATTTTGCGAGATCTTGCCGCATGTCACACTGGGAGGAAAGGCAGTTTGTGACTATTGAGGGAGGCTTGGGGCCATGGTGAAGGAAAAGCGGCTGTTCATAGCGTGCATCCTGGCGCTGGTGGCCACGTCATTCGGGTTCGGGGCGCGCCTCCAGCTGCTGGATGAAATGGGAGTCACATTCAATCTGTCTGAGACGCAGAAAGGCGCCCTCGGCAGCGCCGGGCTGTTCCCGTTCGCCCTCAGCATCATACTCTTCAGCCTCTTCCTTGACAGGATAGGCTATGGGAAGGGGATGCTGTTCGCCTTCTGCGCCCACGTGGTTTCCGCCATACTCACGCTTATAGCCCCCAACTTTGAAATCCTCTACATAGCGACGTTGCTCTTCGCGCTGGCCAACGGCGCGGTCGAGGCCGTCATCAACCCGGTGACGGCCACGCTCTATCCCAAGGAGAAGACCCACTACCTGAACATCCTGCATGCGGGTTGGCCCGGCGGCATGGCCCTTGGGATGATAATCATCATACTGCTGGGTTCAAGCGTCGGATGGCAGGTCAAGCTGGCCATCTTCCTCATCCCGACCGCGGTGTACGGAATAATGATGCTCGGCCAGAAATGGCCGGTCCAGGAGCGAGTGGCGGCGGGCGTCTCCTACCTCGACATGATGAAGGAATTCGGCTGGGCCAGCTGCTTCATAGTGTCGTTCTTCACGGTCCTGGCGATCGCGACCGTCCCGGCCTCTCTGGCCGGCCACAGCGCGCTGCCCAACTGGGTCTACATATTGGCCCTGGTGGTGGCCGTCATCGGGAGCGTGGCCTTCAACGTCAAGGTCAGGAGCTTCGGACAACCGTTGTTCGTTTTCCTCCTGCTGGTGATGATCCTCCTGGCCACGACGGAACTTGGCACCGACAGCTGGATGGGAGACATCATGAAGTCGGTGATGAAGCCCGAGGTGGGCCAGTGGATCCCGGTCTTGACGGCCGTAATCATGTTCATCCTGCGGTTCTTCGCCGGCCCGATCGTCCACAGGATCACGCCGCTGGGCCTCCTTTGCGTCTGTGCCGCCATCGCCGCCATCGGCCTTACCTGGATCGCTTGGGCCTCGGTGCCCGCGGCGGTCGGGGTCGTCCTCATCGGCGCGACTCTCTACGGGGTGGGCAAGACCTTCTACTGGCCCACGACGCTCGGTGTGGTCTGCGAGCAGTTCCCCAAGGGCGGCGCGATGACGATCAACTCCATCGCCGGCGTGGGCATGATCTCGGTGGGCGTGATCGGCGGGAGCTTCCTTGGCACTTTGCAGGACGTGGATAAGGACCGCACCCTCCAGGAAAAGGCCAAAGGTACCGGCATTTATGAGAAGGCGACGGCCGACGAGCCAACCAGCAGCTTCCTGATGACGTTCCGCGCCTTCGACCAGAAGAAGATCGAAAAACTGAACCCTGAAGAAAAGAAAGTGGTCGACGACGTCCTCAGGCAGGTAAAGCAGACGGTGCTCGCGAAGTTCGCGGTCCTCCCGGCCATCATGTTCCTCTGTTACGTCGGCCTGATCTTCTATTTCAAGTCCAAGGGCGGATACAAGGTCGTGGAACTCACGGCCCAGCCGCCCGCCAGCGGGCCGCCGCAGAGCTAGAGAGACACCACCGACAAGAAACGGGCGTGCGCCGAAAAGCGCGCCCGTTTTTTATTTTCCAGCAAGCCCCAGGAGGACGGCGCCGACCACGACAACTTCCTCCCCCAGAGCCGCCCGCACCAGATCAAAAGAGCCCGCGAAGGGCTTGAACACCCGCTCCGCCAAGGCCGCCCTCAGCGGATCCCAGAAGAGAGGCCCCATCAGCGAGACGCCGCCTCCCACGATGACCCGCTCAGGGTGCAGGAGCGCCACCACGTTGGCGATCCCCAGCGCCAGCGCCCCGGCCGCTTCTTGAACGACACCCCTTGCCACGGCGTCCCCACCTTCCGCTAGCGAATGGACGTCCACCGCCGTCACCTCGCGGCCCAGCCGGTGGCTCGCGCGCCTCCCGATAGACCAGCCGCTGGCGACAAGCTCCAGCTTCTCGGGCCCGCCGCCGTCCGGGTCGGGCACCCAGGTGTGGCCGATCTCGCCCGCCCCGAGCCCCTGCCCTTCGTCGATACGGCCGTCAGCGACGAAGCCGCCGCCGACCCCGCTGCCGACCGTGACGTAGAAGACGCGCCTGCGGCCCCGCCCCGCCCCGCGCATCGCCTCGGCATAGGCCGCCGTCTTGGCGTCGTTCTGGAGCGCGACCGGAAGCCCCAGCCGCTCCCCCAGCCAGTCGCGAAGCGGGAAATCCTCCCAGCCATCGACCTGGTGGGAAACAATCGTGACGCCGCGGCGGGCGTCCACGGGACCACCGAAGCCCACGCCGACTCCGCTCAAATCGTCCCTGCCGATCCCCGCCGCCGAGAGCGCCTCATCTACCAGAGACGGGATCGCCTCCCGGATTCCTTGCGCCCCCTTGGAAGGATCCACGCGGCGGCGGGCCAGCCCCGACAGCGGCCCCTCGCCCGCCCCGACGCCGGCCTGGAGCTTGGTCCCGCCGATCTCGATCCCCAGTGCCAGCCTCATGCCGGTGACTTGAACCGCTCCCGGAGGGCGTCCAGCAGGTAGTGGAATACCACCGAGTGCGCCGCCTCCACCTCCCCCATGTTGAACGACGGCACGTGAACCGACCGACGGGCCAGCCTCCGCAGCTTCCCGCCGTCGTAGCCGGTAATCCCGAACGTCTCCATGCCGATCCGGTGGGCGCGCCGCACGGCCCTGATGATGTTGGGGCTGTTACCCGATCCGCTGATGGCGATCAGGAGATCGCCCGGCCGCGCCAGGTTCTTCAGCTGCTCCTCGAATATGCAGTCGTAGCCCACGTCGTTGGCCCACGCCAGGATGTAAGGGGCGTTGTCGGTCAGGCTCATCACCCGGAGGCGCCTCTGCCGCTCAAAGTCCGTGATAGTCCCCTTGCCCAAGTCTTCGCAGAAATGGGAGGCGGCTGCGCCGCTGCCGCCGTTGCCGATGATGAAGACGGACCTGCCTTCCCTGTAGGCCCCCTCGATGGCGTCGGCCAGCGCCCGGACCTCCTCCTCGCCGATCCTGTCGAGGAGCTTCTTGAATCCCGCCAGGTACGACTTCAACGAAGGCGCCTTGCACCCGCGCATACCCAGGCTACTATATCATGAAAGACCCCGGCCCGGCAACGACCCTCCGGCCTATGCGAACGCCTCGAGGGAAGGCTCCAACACCCGCCGCCGGCCCGACCGCTCGAAGGCGGATATCTCCTCCGGCGAGATGGGGACCGTGGCGCCTGGCTGCGACGCCACCATCGCGCCGAGCGCGTTTCCCAGCCGGCACGCCTCCCTGATCGAGCCGCCCACCAGCATCGTATGGAAGAACCCCGCCGTGAAGGCGTCGCCCGATCCGCACGTGTCCACCACGTCCACCTCGTAGCCGGGCTCGTACACCCGCTCCCCGGCGGAGGAAACCGCCAGCGCGCCCCTGGCCCCCAGCGTCACGACCACGTCAGACAACCTCCACCTGCCCATGAGCGCCACGGCAAACCCGGGCAGCGGATCCGCGGGTATCTCGAAAAGCGCCGCGAGCTCGCGCGCCTCCTGGTCGTTCATCTTGAGGACGTCCGCCCGCCCCATCGACTCCTCAACAGTCTCGCGGCTCCAGCAGTCCTTCCTGAGGTTGATGTCCAGCAGCTTGACGGCCCTCCGGGCCGCGTCGAGCACCCGCCCGAGCGTCCGCCGCGACACCGGCGCGCGTTGGATGAGCGTTCCGAAACATATCCCGTCCGCATCCGCGGCCAGCGAAAGGAGCTCGGGAATCTCCTCGATGCGGTCGTACGCCACGCCCGTCAGGATCGTGAAATCGGGCGTGCCGTCGGGGCCCACGCGCACCGGCACGGTCCCCGTGGGACTCAGATCGTCCCACTGGACATGATCCGTCTCCATTCCGAGGGAGACAAGCCGCTCGAAGGCCTTCCGTCCCAGATCGTCCCTTCCCAGACGCGTGACAATGACCCCCCTGGATCCCAGCGAATTGACACGGTAGGCGAAGTTGCAGGGGGCGCCCCCCAGCACCGGGCCCGACGGCAGCAGATCCCAGAGGGTTTCACCAAAGGCCACGATTGTCTTGCGCATGACCACGCCTCGATTATCATGCTCGTAACACGTGTGTCAACGAAGGGAGATCGCCCCGATGAACGAAAGGCCGAAACACTTCGCCGCCGCCGTCGCAGCGTCGATCCTGGCATTCTCCTGCGCGGCCTCCGAAAAGCCGCCGCGAAACCGGCAGGAACGGCCGCCCGAGGAGTGCCGCCGCGTTGTGATCATCAGCATCGACGGCCTGCCGGCCTCGATGCTGGAAGATCCCAAGGCCCACGTCCCGACGATCAGGAGGCTCGCCAAGGAAGGCGCCGCCGCCGAAGGGCTCAGCTGCTCATTCCCCTCCGTGACATGGCCGTGCCATACCACCATCGCCACTGGCGTGGAACCCGCCAGGCACGGCGTATTCGGCAACAACTACCTCGACCGGTCCACGGGCAAGACGGTGAATCTCATTCTCGATCCCGTCTTCGACAAGGACGAGATCGTCAAGGCCCCCACGATCTACGACGCCGTCCACAAGGCGGGCCTTAAGACCGCCGCGGTGGTATGGCCGGCGACGCGGAACGCCAAGACCCTCCACTGGACTGTGCCCGACGTCAAGACCAACGACCTTTTCCTCCGCTACGGGACGCAGGAATGGCTGGAAGAGCTCCGGCAGGAAGGGATATTCGTGGACATGCAGGAAGCCTGGTTCGGCCGGGCCGGCGGCGGTGTCCAGCGCGACTGGATGTACGCCCGCGCCGCCGCGCAGTTGATACGAAGGCACAAGCCGAACCTCCTGCTGCTCCACCTCGTCGAGGTGGATCACGTACTGCATGCATACGGGCCGGGATCGCCTGACGCTTACTGGGCCGCCAGCTACGCCGATGACCGGGTTCGCGACGTGGTGGAGGCCGTCGAGGCCGCCGGCCTCCGCGAAAGGACGGCCATCATCGTCCTTTCGGACCACGGATTCGCGGGGTACACGCGCACCATCCACCCCAACGTGCACCTCCGCAAGGCGGGGCTCCTCCAGACCGAGGCCGGCAAACCGGCCCAGCGGCAGGCGTTCGCGCTCGCCCAGGGCGGGGCCTGCTTCATCTACGTCCTCGACCGCGACCGCCGCGCCACGATACTCCAGAACCTGAAGGCCAAGTTCAAATCCCAGGACGGCATACAGGCCGTCTTCGAGGACCGCGACTTCCCCGGCCTGGGGCTGGCGACGCCCGACCAGGACCAGCGCATGCCGGATCTCATCCTGGCGGCGCGGGACGGCTACACCTTCTCGGACGGCACCACGGGGGAGAACATCGTCACCAGCAGCCCGGTCCAGAAGGGCTCTCACGGACATCTCCCGTCAGAACGCTTCATGCACGGGATCTTGGTGGCATGGGGCGCGCGCATCCGTCCCGGCGCCAGGCTGCCGCAGGCGGCGGCGGTCGACGTGGCGCCGACCGCGGCGCGACTCCTGGGGCTCCACATGGAAAACACGGACGGCAGGGTTCTCGAAGAGATCCTGAGATGACGCCCTTCGGATTCGCCGCGCTGATCGCGGCCGCGGCGGCGTGCGCGCCTCAAACCGCCCCCACCGACAACCCCGTTGCATCGTTCTACTCCGGCGACGATGGATACCCCGCCTGGACCGACCGTATACGCTGGAAAAACGTCATAGACATGTCCCGCTATCCCCGCGGAAAGACGGACTTCGAACGATTCGAAGCGGCAAGCGCCGAACTGGCCGCCGCCGGAGGCGGCGTGCTCTACTATCCCGCCGGGACTTACGACTTCTCATCGTGCCCCGCCGACGGCCCCAACGGCAGAGGGCTGATGCTGCCAGCAGGGGTGGTGATCCGCGGCGAGACGCCGCCTAAAGAGGCTTCAACCGCCAAAGACGCCAGGCTGAAATTACCCACTCGGTTCGTATTCGGATTCCGCAGGATCCCAGAAGGTGAAATCCCCCGGGAGTGGAACGTCGTGGGCCTTCGGCCTCCGCCGGGGCGCGGCGTTGGCGACGTGAACGACGTGGGTATATGCTGGGTACACCTCGTCGGGGCGGTCATCTACTTCGGCCCGCAGGTCGACTGGGGACCAACCTGGGCCGAGGCTAAAAGCTGGAAGAGCGCCTCCGCCGCCGGGGAATGGAAAGGACGCCGGCCCGACGGCACCCATCCATTCGAGCCGTTCGCAGGGGGCGGCCGGCGCTACGAAGGGTCGGGCTCCGGACGGCTCGTCTTCGGCTGCGTCGTCCAGGACGCCGCGGTGGACGCGGGCATACTCGACATAGGCCACCATCCCCTCCAGTTCTGCGCCCGCATCGGTGTCTATGGATCGAGGATCTTTGTGGCCAACAACCACCTGCCGAAAAGCGGGCGTGTCTTCCGATACCGGCTCAACGGTATGACCCAGATATACGACTACGGCAAGCCCATCGGGATCGACGTCAACAAGAACCTACTGGGGCTCTGCCGCGACGAGGGCCGCTGCAGGGGATATTTCGAACCGGGGGTGGCGGTGTGGGACAACCGGGTCTACAACCACGCCAACAAGGGCTACGAGGTCGCGGGACGCTGGGTCACCCTGCGCCGCAACCTCAACGAGCGCGACTATCTGCGCAGCGGCAGCCCCAAGGCCTACGGGATCGACGGCTGGACGCTCACGCTCGACGGCAGGACGCCGGCCAAGGGCGCTTCCGACAACATGTCGCGCGGATACGATCTCGGCGGCGGGCCGCTCTGGATCGACGGATGCACCCTCAACAACACGGGATCCGATCCGGGCAACGACGGCGAGGGCATACTCTGCCAGCGCCACGGGGGCACCGACATACACTCCTGGGCGATCACCCGCAACGCGCACGACCAGGGAGAGGGCGAACCGGGATATTTCGGGGGCTACGACGTCCACTGCTACGGCTTGATGATATGCTGGAACAGGACCCCAGGCTGGGTGGGCAACGCTAAAGCCGGAGAACAATACGACTGCACATTCACCCCAAACCAGTCCAGCGGCATCAAGGTGGCCGAATTCGGCGAATACAAGGGGAAAGTCGGCGGACGCCACACCGGCACTCCTCCGGTCGCCGACGTCCTGACCGAGCCGCCCGAGCGCATCCCCACGCCGCCTGCGGACGCGAAGGCCGAAATATTCGAAGGCGACGCCGTGAAGATATCGTGGAGCGACACGTCCGACGCGGAGCTGGGATTCCGCGTCGAGCGGCGCATCGAGGACGGCCCCTGGCATACGGTCGCCTACCGACCGCGCCGGAGCCGCGGCCACCCGAACAATCCACAGGAATGGGTGGACTTCTGCGCCCCTCCGCGCCGGACGCTCACCTACAGGGTCGTCGCTTGCGACGCCGCCGACAGCGACAAGGCCGCCTGCCCCCCGACGGCGCCCATCGTCATCGGCCCCCGATGACCTCCACGGAAGCGCCCTCCCGCGGGATCTCCAAGACCATCCCGCGGCCCGGCAGCCCGAGGGAAGCCGCCGCCCGCGTCATGCCCTCCACCACGGCATGCGACCTGTCGGTGGATGCGATCGCCAGGATCGACGACCCGGCGCCGCTCATGCACGCCCCCCACGCCCCCGCCTCCAGGCCCGCCCTGATGAGCGCCTCCATCTGTGGAAATATCCCCGCCCTGTAGGGCTGGTGGAGCCTGTCCTGCATGGCCACCCTCAGCAGGTCGGGCCTTCCCATCGAGAACGCCGCCGCCAGGAGCGCCGTGCGCCCGTGGTTGAAGACGGCGTCCGCCCGCGGGATCGAAGCCGGCAGGATCGCGCGCGCCTTGCTGGTGGGGATCACCAGATCGGGGATATAGAGCGCCGCCCGCCAGCCGGCCGGCACGGCGAACGGCACCACTGTGGCCGGCCCGTCGATCCGCCCTTCGTCGAAGACCGTCAGCACCGCGCCGCCCCAAAGCGCCGGCGCCGCGTTGTCGGGGTGCCCTTCCATGGCGACGGCCATGCTCAGTATCCGCTCCCGACCCAGGCCGGTCCCCGCCACGGCATCCGCCGCCAGCAGGCCTCCCACCACCGCCGCCGCCGAGCTGCCCAGCCCGCGCCCGAAGGGTATGCGGTTCACCAGCTCCAGTCCGTAAGGCGGCAGCCTCCGGCCGGTCTCCGCCTCGAACCGCGCGACCGCGGCGTGAACAAGGTTCGGCTCGCCCTCGCGGAACGACTCGGCCCCTTCGCCCTCGACTACGGTTTCGCCGGGCCGGTTCGTGTCCAGGACGATCTCGTTGTACAGCGCGTAGGCGACGCCGAGGCTGTCGAAGGCCGGGCCGGTGTTCCCGCCCGAGGCCGGCACGGTCACGCGAACGCGCATCGATTCCCTCCGCCGGAGAGGGACATATTATCGTCGAAGACCTGGTACCCGTAGGAAAAACGAAAGGCCTAAGCCCGGGAGACCCCTATCATTTGTGCTGCGCCGCGAAGGGATCCCTGGCCGGATCCCACCTGCCGCCCCTGGCCAGAACGGGATAAATGGCCGCGGGGAAGACCAGGCTCTGGTAGACGGTGAACTCGTTCATCTGGTAGCTGCCGAGATGATCCACGTAACGGCGCTCGCGCGCCAGATCCTTGGGCGAAGGTATCTGCTCTCCGATTCCCGACATGACCGGGCCGTAGACGACGATCCCGGGCCGCGGACCCCACCCATTGTCTTGCGCGTAGAGGGACTCCCGCTCGTGGGGATTCCGGACGCTGTCGAAGCCCATGCCGCTGGCGTAGCACTTGCCGATCGGGTTGAGACCCTGTATGTAGTCCATCAGCTGGCACGCCGCATCGAGGTACTTCTGCTCCCTCGTGAGCGCCCACTGCAACAGGCACGGGTACGCAAGCTGCCCTTGGGAAGTGAACGCCCCCTGGTTCCAGTTGTGACGCTTCAAGTCCAGATCGACCGGCCAGCCGACGGGATACGCGTTGCCGCCGAGGAATCCGATCTGCCTGTCCGCCGCCGCCTTGAGGGCTTCCCGCAGCTGGCGGACGACGGCGGGATCGGTGGGGCGCGTCTTCTCCACCAGATACGACATGAAGAAGCCCGCCAGCCAGCACCGGCCGTCGGTAACAAGTCCTCCGGCCTCATTGCAGTATCCATCCGGGAACGAGGCCGCCTCCCGCGCCAGGGACTTGACGATGCCGTGAGCGCCCTCGTCGCCGGTCAGGAGATACTTCTGGGCGGCATAATAAAGCTTGTGTCCAGGTCGAATGCGGTTCCCGACGGCGTTGAACGCGGCCTCTCCCCGCTTCATCAGCTCAGCGCACCGCTGGGGCTTGCGCGCCTTCATGAGCCGTGCCAGGTGCATGAACAGGCCCGCCGCGAAACCGGTGGCGGTGTCGTGCGTCCTGAGGGTCCCATAACGCTTGGCGTCCCTGTCGTAGCTGATCCCCCAGTCGGCATGCCCCCGGGTTGACACGCCCCAGCGGACATCACCGCCGGAGGTCTGCATGTGCTCCCAGAACATGACACCCCAAGCGGCCTCGTCCAGGATGTCGGGGATCCCGTTGCCCTTGCCGGCGATGTTGAAGTTCGCGTCGAACTTGTCCGGGATGTTGAACTGGTCGTCGGCAAAGACATCCGGGAACGCCTCATAGGTCGTCATCAGCACCGCCGGGACCATGAGATGCCAGACGAGGCGATCCCCGTCGCCGGCATCGTGATACCCGCCGTAGACGGCCAGCTGCGGCTCGGTTCCCTTGACCCTGACGTTGTCCTGGCCTGGAGCCTCGTTCGTGTCGTACACGACCGTGTGACAGGGCTTAGGGCGGATGTCGGCCCTCGCGTAGGGCCTGACGATCGGACAGCCGCAACGCTGATGGTACAGGGTGCGGAACATGTGATATCCAAGGCGGCATGAGAAATCGCCGCCCACGCCGAACGGCCAGGAGCAGCCGAAACCCTTGACCGAGATCCTGTAGGGGCCTCCCTCGGGCACGCCGGAAAGATCGATCCGGTAGACGAAATCGCCGGAGGAGGCGTCTTGGCCGACCTCCTGGAGGGTACCCTGGGCGACCTGTTCCCCCGTGAAATGCTTGATCACCGAGTAAGCCGGAAGGGATCCGCTCAGCTTCTTGGATCCTCCCGTGCCCAGCCAAATCGCGAAGTTGGCGTATCGCGCCTTCGTCAGGGCGCTGTAGGCGTTCTGGTTGACCTTGATCGATTCGCACAGCACCCGTTTGTCGTCGAAGACGAAGCTCCTGCGCCCGTATGGCGTCTCAAGCACGTAGGTTCTTCCGACGACGAGCTTGGGCACCTGGAGGTAGACGTGATGGTCGCACGTATCCGACAGCGTCGAGAACCTCTCGATCGCCTCCACCGGCCGGCCGTCTACCCTCCACAGCGACATGTCGCTGGCGTCGACCTCGCCCGCCTTCATGGTCCTGTTCCAGAACGGGCCGACTGCGTTCGGGCTCTTGAAAAACGCCACCAGGACGGTGTCCGAAGCGGTGCGGATTTCCTTGAGCTCGGGTCCCACGTTCGACGGCTCGTGGCCGCATGCCAGAATAATGCCAGCAATCCCCAAGCTCACAAGATCATCCCCCTGCGGGTTCCAACTAGTATACGCCCACGAACGCCCGGGCCCCCCAGTCACGATCAGGCAGCCTGGATCCGATTCCCCGTTATGTGAAACCTCCGGTCGTTTATACTTCAATGAGCGGGGCCGACGATGGTGGAAATCACTATCCTGCTGGCCGCGGCCCTCCAGAATGCCGCGACCGATCCGAAGCCGCCTGCGCCCGACCCGATCCCCCTGGCGGACATCAGCCGCCCGGACCACGTGATCGGCGCGGGCTCTCCGGAAACGGTGACTGAAAAGGCGCTCCGCTCGGCCCTCCGCAGGGGCGGGGTCATCGTCTTCAACACAGGCGGCCGCCCGGTGACCATCAAGCTTACAGAGCCCCTCGTCCTACCCCAGGGAGCAAAACCCACCGTCATCGACGGAAGGGGGCTGGTAACCCTCGACGGGAACGGCAAGACACGCATCATCCAGAAGGAATGGAAGACCGAACTGACCGTTCAGCGTCTCAGGTTCCAGCACGCCCGCGCGGACAAGAACGGCGCGGCGATATGGAACACCAACTGGGACGGCCGCCTCACGGTTCTCGACTGCATGTTCGAGGACTGCAAGACCACCGAGCCAGGTCCCGACATCGGCGGCGGCGCCATACGCGTGACCGGGCAGAGACACCTTTACGTGGCCAGGTGCGGGTTCACCGAATGCGAAGGCTCCAACGGCGGCGCCATCTGCATCATCGGCTGCCAACTTTCAATCGTCGACTGCTCGTTCACCCGCTGCCGGGCGTTCGGCTACGGGGGCGGCGCCGACCGCGGCCCCACCGGCCGCGGGGGCATCGGCGGGGCGGTTTACGTGGACGGCGTCAGCCAAAACGCCGATCGCAAGCTCCTCTACGTGGCCAACTCGATATTCAAGGACAACCGCGCGGGCGACCACGCGGGGGCGATATTCGGCTACACGCTCCCCCGCGAGAATTCCGTCAGCGTCTACCTCAACTGCATCTTCGAAAACAACGCGGTCGACGAGCCGCGGGAGCGCGGCCTGGGCATGGCCGGGGCCGTATACAGCCAGTACTGCCACCTGCACGTCGTCAACTGCACCTTCGCCAACAACAAGGCCCCGCGCATCGCCGGCTCCCTCTTCACCGCGCAGATGGAAAGCGAGGACGTGGTCAACTGCGAGTTCTACGGCAACACGCCGGAATCGGGCTCAAGGAAAGGATCGAGCGGCCGCCGCGACGTGCCCCCGGCGGTGGTCGCCCTCGGCAGACTCCCCGGCGTACCGCCGCCGAGGGAAAAAAAGCCGCCCGCGCCGCAAGCCACCAAGCCGGCCATGTCCCTCCCCGGCGCCAAACTCCTCGACGAATCCATGCGCGCCTCCTTCGCCGAACGCCTCCGCGTCCGGGTCGCGGAGGAGATCGCGGCCCGGCGGCCGCCAATATTCGTCTCCGCCGCGGTGGGACAGCCCGCGCGGATCGCGGAGATCGACCAGGAGGGGAAACTCACGGTCAGGATGGAACTCGGCGGGGGATTCGAGGGCAAATGGGAACGGCTGACGCCCGCGGAGCAGGCCGATCTGGCGCTGTCCGTCCTCCGGCAGGGCGACCCGGAGGATCACGCCATGGCGGCATTCTTCCTGATACTGTCGAGACAGTCGGCCAAGGCCGAAAGGCACCTCGAGTCGGCCGGCGATCGAGGCAGGGCCGTGAGGGCGGCCTTCGCTGCGGAATGAGCATGAACACGCTCACGTTCCTGACGGCATTGTCCCTGGCGGCGCCCACGGCCTTGGCAGCACAAAAGGATCCCGCCCGCGAGAACCGCAGGAAGATTTTCCGCGATTGCTTCCTGGATCATTTCACGCTCGGCGTGGAGGCCCCGACCGAGTGGCTCATCGAAACCCGGGAGAAGAACGGCGCGCGGTGGGACTGCAGCGTGGCCTATCTCGCCGGCGGCGCAGCAACGGGCGCACCCCCCTACTGGCTCCGCTGGAGCCCGATCCGCCAGAGGATCCAGTCCTGCAGGCGGGCGAAGGTGATCCCCTGGTTCACCTATTACATGCTGGCCCAGTCCGCCCCCGCGCGCTACAAGCCTGGCCCCGCCAAGGCCACCCCCCTCAACGCGAAAGTCCCCGAAACAATGAAGGAGTACTTCGGGCTCTTCAGGACGCTCATGCAGGAATGCGGCAAGGAAGCGCCGTACCCGGTCATGGTCCAGATCGAGCCGGACGAGTGGGGACATCTGCTGATCCCCGCGGGAATGGATCCGGCCAAGGTCGACGTCAAGGTGGGCTCCTGCGGCCTGGAGGAACTGAAGGGATTACCGGACAACCTGTTCGGCTACTCGGAGGCATTCCGGCGGCTCCGCGACCTCTACGCGCCGGCGAACGTGCTCCTGGGATGCAACCCCTCGGGCTGGGACTGGCAGGGATCCATGAGCGGCGCCCGTTTCGGGAAGATCATGAAGCAAGTCGCCGGGGATTACGATTTCGCCGTCTTCGAGACCGGCGACAGGGACAAAGGCATGCGCGGTCTCAAGCCCCCATACAAAGATGCTATCGACATCACGGGCAACCTGGAAAATCACATTAAATGGATAAACGACTTTCACCAAGCCACCGGCCTCTGCGTATTCGTATGGCAGGTGGCCGCCGGGAACACCTATTTCGCCACGTGCGACAACACGCCGGGTCATTACTGCGACAACCTTGCCCAGCTGTTACTGGAAGATTACCCGCAAAACCCGACGATCTCCCGGTACGTCAAGGCGGGCTGCGTGGGATGGATGTTCCACGGCGGCCAGGAAGCCAGCACCCGAGTGTACGACTACAAGAAAGACGGCATCACGAATCCACCGCCCATCGCCGGCAACCTGGGACACAAGTCCGAATATCCTGACGACGACGGCGGATACCTGCGGCTCCGCGGAGGCAACTACTACCGCAAACCCTTCCCGATCCCCGGCAGGGGCGCGGCCTGGTACGGAAATTGAGCGGCAAGGCATGGAAGAGCGCGAACTGATCGCAAGGGCCAAGGGCGGCGACCGAGAGGCCTTCGGGGGACTCGTGCGCCTCTACCAGGCCCGGCTCCGAGCCTACGTGGCCCGGTACGTGGTGCGCGCCGAGGACGTTTTCGACATCGTGCAGGACGCATTCCTGGACGCGCTCGAACACCTGGACCGCTTCGACCCGGACTGCGGATTCGGCCCCTGGATCCGCGCTATCTGCCGCAACAGGATGCTCAACCACTTCAGGGCGAACCGAACGGCACGAGGCGCGGCCGCCGCCCTCGTCGACAGGGCGCTGGAGGAAACCCACGGCCCGATGGACGACGACCTTGAGGCCGCCGGCCGGAAACTCAAGGCCCTCCAACGGTGCGTGGACCGGCTCGACCCGGCTCAGCGCGAATTGATCGACCTGAGATACCGGAGGGAAATCCCCCTGGCGGATCTGGCCCGGCGCATGGGCCGCAGCGCGGCGGCCCTTGCGATGGCGTTGATGCGCATCCGCGCTGCGCTCGAGAAGTGTATGGAACGCGGGCTCGAGGGGGACGCGCCATGAACCGGGAGGAGATGCAGCGGCTGCTGGAGGACTACCTAGATGGGACCATCGGGGAGGCCGATGCCCGCCTCCTCGCCGCGGCGATCCGCTGCGGGGGTGAAGAGTCCGCCGCCGTGCGGCGCGAGCTTGAGCTCATCGGGCTGATCGCTCAGGCGGCCGAGGGAATGGACGGGGAGGCGTTCGCGCGCAGCCTGGAGGAACGCCGCCGCGCACAAGGGGGAGAGGCACATTTCCTGCGGGCCCTCGAGAGGAGGGCCGCGCGCCGCGCCTCCTGGCGCCGCGCGGAGGTACGGAGGGGCATGCCAGCCGCCGCGGTCGTTGCCGCGGGGTTGACGATCGCCCTGGCGTCGGCCGCTGCGCTCTGGAGATACGACCGCAGCCGCGCGGATGAACGCCCGGTCCGGACGGCAATGACACCGGACGAGCCACTCGATCAGGTACCGCCGGTCCAGGACAAACGCGAGACGCGGCACGTCGAACTTCCGGCACCGATCCAGGCCCCCCCCCCGCTTCGCTTGGCACAGCCGCCCCAGCCGCCCAGCCCGGAGCCCCCTGCCGCCCCGCAGCCGGAACCGGTCACGGAGGATTCAACCCCGCCGCCCCCCGAGCCCACGAGGGCCGTAGCCGCAGTGACGCTCTCGCAAGCGGGAGGGAAAGTCTTCATATCCGCCGGGACGGAGCGAGTCCCGGCCGGGAGACTGCATGAAATCCTGCCGGGCCAGGGCGTGATTACTTCGGGCCCGGCCTCCCGCGCCGTGGTGGTCTACGCCGACGGCACCAGGCTGGAGATCGGCCCTGAAACCTGGGTCCGCGAACTGATCGATCCCGTTCGATCCACCAAGCGTGTTAATCTGGGGCACGGCACGCTCACCGCCGAGGTGACCCGCCAGCCCGCCGACCGCCCCATGTCGTTCGTCACCCCCCACGCCGAGGTTCGCGTCCTCGGCACGTCGCTGCGGCTGACCGTGGACGCCCAGACGACCCTTCTGGAGGTCCGTGAAGGCAGGGTGCGCCTGGCGCGGGGAGGACGGACGTTGGACGTCGGCCGGGACCAGTACGCACTGGCGGGGCCGGGGCTTCCCCTGTCGGCCCGATCCACCCAGCCGGATGAGATCGTGCTCCTCCCGTACGAAGCGAGACTCACCGGAAATGAATGGGCCATGGTGCGCGACCCCAAGGCTTCAAGCGGCCTGGCGCTGGAGGCAGCCCATGCGCCATATCGGCCCACCGACCACGTGGAAAGGCGTCCGGCTTGGGCGGCGTTCTCTTTTTACGCGGCCGACAAGGAATACCGCCTCTGGATCCGCGCGGCGAGCGTCGCCACCGGCGACCCATGGACGCGCGACATGCTGACGGTGGAGCCCCTCCGCGCCCAGCTGAGCCGCAGGAGCCCATTCTTCGGAGATGCGCCGACCAACGCCTACGTCATCGACGGGATCAGCTCCGCAGTCGGGTACTCTTGGGTTGGCAGCCGCGCGGAGGAAGGTAAGGCATATCCTCCGCCGTTATCCGTTCGTTTCCAGCAGGCCGGCATGCAGACGCTGCGCCTCTTCACGGTGCACCGCTCTGTCCGGGTAGACGCAATCTGGCTGTCGTCTTCTCATAAGGCCCGACCGGCCGCCCGCCAGATGCCCCCCTCGGAAGAGCGCTGACACCGCTTGGACTCGACCTCCACGCCCGCGGATCTCTTCGCGTCTCGATCGCGGTCGTATCCGCAATCGGTTCACGAAACCATACCGGCCCTTACACCCTTCAGGCGCAAGAGGCCAGCCAGAGCCATAAGGATCAGCACCTCAAATCCCGTCGCCCCGCAGCGGGGACGGCGCTTCCACCACTCCTCGTCCTCTTCCTCCTCGGGCGCCGAGTTGCCGTCGTCGGTATCGGTCCCCGCCCCCTCCTCCGCCGCGTTCGTCCAACCGTCCCCGTCCCGGTCCGGGTCCTGAAGATCGGGAATCCCGTCATTATCATCGT
>FWPU01000974.1_pt1 | contig 89420 bp, 64 predicted proteins | sample 2228361 | NCBI WGS metagenome assembly FWPU01 (sample SAMEA103939777, study PRJEB20133) | metagenome
GGAGAGCGAACCGGTGGGGATCACCTGCACCGCCAGATGCGTCGCATCCCCCAGCTTCATCACCGTCCCTTCCCCAAACCGCTTCTGCAACGTTGCCAACGTCGTGTCCAGCGCTCGCTTACGCCCGTCTTCCATGGTCAGTCTCCTCCTCGGGCCAGGCCCGTGGCCGCCGATAGAACAAACGTTCCATACGATCATAGCACGTCTGTTCTATCCTGTCAAATGTTCTGCTTTGACGATCAACGCCAAGCGCCTGCCCCCCAGTCTCCGCCACCCCTCTCGCCATGCACTCACCACTGCTCGGCTCCTCCTCGCAACGTGGGGACGGCGACGACAGGGGGCAGAACAGCCCTCCATGCAGACCGCCAGCGCAGCGCCGACCAACCTGCCTCCCACCCGAGACAGCCTCGCCGTTTGGGGCGAATTTCAGCTTATGGAAGGGGTGGCGCCCCCGATTGCTCATTCGCCACTGCCTGTACGTACGGCCGTACCGCAATCCTCCGGATTGCGCCGCGCCGCGCCCGCCACAATCCGGAGGATTGTGATACGATCGCGCGCTCTGGCACACCCAAACGACTTTGATGAGCGCTAGCGCCCAGCCTATAACTCGCCACCAAATTGAAGCGCACCCGCCGTTCGATCACCTTTGCTCGCGCCCAACAGGCGGACTATAATGGACGCGACAATCAGGTTTTCCCCCCTTGTCTGCTCGATCGCGCTGTCCTGACCCTGAGTCGCACTCAGGAGGTGTGGTGGATGCCGCTGAAACTGGAAGCTATCGCCGAAGCCATCCAGGCCATGGCTTCGACCTTCGACGGCGCTGACCAACGCGACCGACTCCAATTCGCGCTCGATCGCCTGCGCGCGACCGACCCTGCCCACGTGCGCCGCCGCCTGGACGACCCACAGGCGCACCCGGCCTGGGTGGTGGCGTACCCGGAACGCTCGCTCGCCGCAACCTATCCCTTGCCGCCGTTGCCCGCCGATTTCACCGTGCTGGGCGCCGACGGGTCCATGATCGAGCCTGATCGCCACAACCCCCTGCGCTTCTTCGTGATCAACACCGGCTACGCGCTCCTCACGTACGGCAGCCAACCCGCCGCCGAGATGGATGCCATCTCTCAACTCTACTATCAGACCAAGGAGACCTTCGTCTCACCTGACCATCGCACCCTCCCCATCGAGGGGGCGTTGCTCGCGCTCAAAATGGCGGTCGAGGAGATGAACGCCCTCGTGAAGGCAGCGACCGCCATCACCCAGCCGCAGGCGCTCGCCTTGCGCGATGGCACGCTGATCCTGTGGGGGCTGGACAGCCCAGGGATCGCCGACGATGTCCGTCAACGCTTTCTGCAGCCTTATCAGGACGCCCTACGCACGCTGCAGGAGATGGGCGTCCCCGTCGCTGCCTACACCTCCTACCCCAACGCCGACGATGTGGTCAACGCGCTGCGCGTGGGCCTCTGTGGCGATCCGTCGGTGATCTGTCGGCGCTGCGAGGCGATCTTCCGGCGCGTCCCGCCCGAGACGCCGATCTGCGCCCCCCTCGCCACCCTCGTCGACCGCTTCCTCTTCAGCCGCCATCTGACCGAGGGGGAACGCAGCGATTATTTCCGCAGCCGCCAGGATGTGCTCAAGTTCTACGACGCCGACCAGGTCATCTACTTCTTCTACCTTCACGTCGGCAGCGAGATCGCGCGCGTCGAGACGCCCGCCTGGGTGGCGCGCGATCCCACCCTGCTCGATCGCGTCCACGCGCTGGTCTACGACCAATGTCAGCGCGGGCGCGGGTACCCGCCCGTCCTCACCGAGGCGCACGAACAGGCCGTTATCACCGTTGGCGACCGCGAGGTGGTGGAAGAATTGGTGGCGCGCGCCCTGGCCGATCGCGCCGTCGTCTATATCCGCTCTCAAAAAGACCAGAGCAAGCGCGTGCGCGGCGTATGAAGGGGCCGCCAGCGAATCTCTGGCGATGAGGAGACAGATCAGGTGAGCGAAGGGGCCAATCACCGGCCGATGGAGCGCATCGGCGAGATCATCGAGACCAACAGCCTCGGCTTCGTGGCGGAGAGCTTCGTCCTCCATCAGCCGCCTGCCCTCGGCAGCCTGTTGCGCGTCGTCGTCGGCGAGCGGACGATCTTCGCCGTCGCCAGCCTGGGCGCGACCGCTGGCATCGATCCCGGCCGGCGCGCTGTGCGGCGATCGACCGACGAGATCTTCGATGAGGCGGTCTATCGCGCCCATCCCCAGCTCGAGCACACGCTGCGCACCGAGTTCCAGGCCCTGCTCGTCGGCTTTCGCGACGGCGACCGTCCGATCCGCCAGGTGCTGCCGCCGCAGCCTCCTCCCCTCCACTACTCGGTCTGGGCCTGCCCACCCGCGGAGGCGCGGCTGTTCAGCCAACGTCTGCCATACTTCCGCCTCCTCCTCAACGCCAGCGGCGAGCTGCCCGCCGACCAGTTGCTCGCCGCCCATATTCGCGCCATCTACCACGCGCGCGGCGACGACCTCGCCTGGCTGGAAGGGGCCGCGCGCGAGGTCGCCATCCTGCTGCGCGACGACTACAACCGGCTGATGAGCGTCCTCCATGCCATCGAGCCGTAGCTGGGCGCTCGCCCTCTCGGAAAGGCGCCATGGACGAGTTCCGCTGGCTGGAGATTCGCATCGGCCCCCGCCCTCGCGGCGCTGAGTTCTACCCGGTCGAAGCGCGCCTCGACGACGGCAGCCACTTCGTGGGCGGCGAACTGCGCCTCGACCTCCAGAAGCTGTCGTCGGGCGCGCGCACCGTCGAAGCCTACGGCCTCGACCTGTTCGACGCCCTCTGCGCCGGACCGATCCGCCGCGCCTTCGACCGCGCCAGTGGCCGCGCCGAGGCAGAGACCGCTGGCCGCCTGCGCATCCGCCTCTGGATCGACGCGAGCGCCGTCGAATTGCACGCCGTTCCCTGGGAGCGCCTCTTCTATCTGCAGCGCGGCCAGCCCACGGCCCTGGCGGCTTCGACGTTCACCCCCTTCTCGCGCTACGTCGGGCTGGAGCTGCCCGAGGCCATCCCCGTCCGCGAGCGCCCGATCCGCCTGCTCTTCGCCATCGCCAACCCCGCCGGCCTGCCCGCCAACCTCCCCGCGATCGATCCCGTCCGCGAGGCAGAGGCGTTGCGCCAGACGTTGGGTAACCTCCAACAGGCGGGGCAACTGCATGTGACCCTCCTGCCGGGACGCACAGGCCTGCCTGCGTCGGCGCGCGCCCAACTGGAAGAGGCCGGGTTCCAGGTCGACCCTGGCCCCACCACGCTGAACGCGATCCTGCGACGGTTGCCCGACGTTCATATCCTCCACTTCGCCGGCCACGGCTCTTTTCGCCGCGGCCCGCATCCCGGCGCTGGCGTCACCTTCTTATTCCTGGAGAACGAGAACGGCGACCTGCAGCGCGTGGCGGATAGTGACCTGACCCCGCGCCTGGCCGCCCTCGATCCCCTGCCGCGCCTGATCTTTCTCGCCGCCTGCGACACCGCGCGCATCGAGCCGCAATCGCCGACCCCGTTCGTCGGCCTGGGGCCGCAGCTCGTGCAGGCTGGCGTCCCCGCCGTGATCGCCATGCAGGATCCGGTGCCGGACGATCTGGCCCGCCAGTTGACAGCGGAGTTCTATCATCATTTGGCCGAGCACGGCGTGGTCGACCTGGCTCTCAATCAGGCGCGCCAGGTCGTCTTCGATCCGGCCCGCACGGAATGGGCGACCCCCGTTCTCTTCCTGCGCCAGGCCCAGAGCGATCAGCACCAGGGGCAGCTCTTTGCGCCCGACCCCGTGCGCCTGGCGCTGCAAGCGATCCTCGACGACCAACCGCGCCGCGTCTGGAGCGAGGATGAGTACTTGCCCATCCCGATCGAGGTCGTCCATCTCCTGGCCGATCAGATCCCCGCCGACCTGGCGACGCTGGAGGCCGAAACGGTCCCGGCGCTCGATCTGGTCGACGCTGCGCTGGCGATCTTCGCGCGGCGCGAGGCGACGACGCGCGCGGGGCGTCCGCAGCGCGGCAAGCTGGCGGCCCTGGTCGGCGGGCACGGCACAGCCAAATCGACGCAGATGCGCCGCCTGGTCTGGCTGACCGCCAAGCGCTCCCTGGAGCCGGGCGAGACGCGCCGCATCCTGCCCATCTATGTGGATCTCGGCGATTACCCGTCCGTACGCTCCAGCCTGCGCAATCCCATTGAGGCGCTGGTCCTGCAAAGCCTCCAGGCGTACTGGCCAGCGACAGACGCTGCGACGGCCGATGATCTCAGGCGCGTGTTGCGCAGCAGCAGCGATCCGATCCTGCGCGTCTTCGTCGATGGCGGCGACGATCTGCCTGATCGGCTGCGTCTGCAGGCCTGGCGCGCGGTGCAGGCCATGGCGCGCGACTATCCGCAGCACGAGTTCATGATCGCTGTCGATCGCGCTCTGTTCGATCCTCGCCAGCTCAACGCCGTCACCGACCTTCTGCTCATCCAGCCGATCTCGCAGCGAAAGATCGAGCAATTCTTGCTGGGGCTGGACGAGGAAGCCGGGCCGCAACTCTACCAGGCCATCGTCGACAACCAGCTCTTCGACCTCGCCAGCATCCCCTGGCTGCTGCGGCGCATGCTCGATTACACGCGCCAGGGAACCGCGCCGCGCTCGCGCGTCGAGCTGCTCCAGGGCCTGGCTGAAGATGCCATCGCCGCCGTCCCGGCCGAGCTGGGGATGCGCGCCCGCGCCGACGCCACCCTGCAGGCGTTGGCCTGGGAAATGCAGATCGCGCGCGTCGGCATCCTCCCCGTCGACGAAGCGATCCGCATCGCTGCGACGGCGCGCGGCAACCGCGAATACAGCCTGGAGGCGCTGATCTCCGAGCTGATCGAATGCGGGCTGCTGGCGCGCACGGGGCAGGAACAGGTGCGCTTCGCCTATCCGGTGATCCAGGCCTATTTCTGCGCGCGCGCGCTCCTTCAGCGGCCCGACCGCGACCAATTCCTGGAGGAGATCACGGCCTCCCTGGGCCGACTGAGCCGCGTGCGCTGGTGGGAGAGCGTGCTGGTGCTCCTCAGCGGCCTGATGCGCAGCCCCAACGTCCTGTTGCGCATGTTGCTGTATGGGGAAAGTCTGGCGGAAGGAGAATCGCTCTTCCTGGCCGTGCGCTGCGTTCTGGAAGCGGGGGTAACGCGCATCGAGGCCTCTCTGCTCGATCAGATCGTCGATGCCTTGATCTGGCAGCTCGACGCCGCCAATCTGCGCTCTCCCGCGCGCCGTGTGCGCGCCATCGACGCGCTCGGACAATTGCGTCTGCCGGCAGCCATCCCCTATCTGGCGGCGGTCGCCAATCAGCGCCTGCGCACCAACTGGCGCGGCCAGCCGGCGTTCGAGCTGAGCAACGTGCGCATGGCTGCAGCGGTCGCCCTGCAGCGCATGATGTCGCAGTTCGCCGACGAGATCGCCGCCGCCGATCCGCAGATGGCGATCCTGTTGCGCCTCTGGCAGGACGGCGCCATTGACCGTCTCATCGACTGGCTCCATCGCGAGGACACGGGCGCGCAGGCCATCGCCGCCTTCGCCCTCGCCCACCTCTACACCCCTCAACGTCCCGAGATCATGGAAGCGCTGATCGCCGCCTTCCAGAACCCCGACGTCAGCGCTGAGACGCGCTGGGCCATGGCCGAGGCCTTGACCCTCCTCGACCCGGCGATCGTCCTCGAGCGCGCGATCCTGCCCTTCCTGGACAGGGAGAGCAGCCAGCGCGCTGGCCTGTCCGCGCGCGCGTGGCGTTATCGCTCCGCCTGGTACGAGCGCCTGGCCTACCTGGCCGGGGTTATGCGCCTCAATGACCCACGGATACGCGTCTTCCTCGACCGCTGCCTGCGCGAGTTCACGGATATCGAGATCAAAGCGCGCGCGATCCAGTCCCTCGGCTGGATGTTCGATCAGAGCTACAAGGAGCTGTTCGAGGAAATCGCCATCGGCGACTTCACGCACATCGCGGTGAGCGCCCGCCTGCGCCCCCAGGACGCGCTCTATCTGCGCAGCAAGGCTATCGCCGCCCTGGGCGCGATCGGAGACCAAACCACGATCGAGCGCCTGCGCGAGCATCGCGTCGACTGGGATCCGGAGCTGCGGCGGGCGTCCTACTGGGCCAGCGAGGAGATCACCTGGCGTCTGGGACGGGGAGGGACGAAATGAGGCGGACGGTTGGCGCCACGAAGGGGCGCGGAGAGAACAGATCGCGCACGCTGGGATGCTCCGCGCCTCTCGTGACTCTGCGGTGAATCTTCTACTTTCTCAGCTTTTCACTTCTACGCGTGGCCAGGCTCGCGCAGGCGAAGCCCGGGGACTCTTCCCCGTGACTTCAGCGCTGCGCGACCTCGCATCCTCACTGCACGCCGTAGTAGTGGCTGTAGTCGTTGTCCTTGACCAGCGTCGTCCCGTAGTAGGCCGTCACCTTGCCCACGTTCATGTACTGCCCCGCCGTCGCGATGCCGGTCGCCGTGCAGGTCAGCGTCTCCTGCGGCTTGAGCACGGCGATGGTGCAGAGCGGCTGGTTCTGGTTGGGCGCGATCACGCTGTCGTAGACCTTGATGTCGGTCAGATCGACGTTGCCGGCGTTGTACACGACGTACTTCCAGGTGACAACGCTCCCCACCGGAATGCTGGGGCCTGGCTTTTCGTCCGCGTCCTGGTTGTTGGTCAGCTTCTTGATGATGATCTTGGGATTGGCGTAAACCCCCAGATAGTAGGCGGCGTCGCTATCCTGGACGGTCGTTCCATCATAGCTGCCGGTCGCCGTGCCGATGTTAACGTATTGGCCCTTGATCGCCGCGCCGGTGGCCGTACAGGTGATCGTCTCGCCCACCGCCAGCGTGGCGATCGTGCAGATCTGTCCGATCTTGTCGTCGGTGACAACGACATTGGTCAGGTCGACGTTGCCGCTGTTGGTGACGATATACTTCCACGTGACCGTGCTTCCCACGAGGATCTTCGGCCCATACGGCTCATCGGCGTCGACGTCATTGACCAGCTTCTCGATATCGATCAGCGGGCTGGCCACGAAGCGCGGCTCGCCGAAGTAGTTGGCGGGGTCGCTGGCCGTAATCGGCGTATTGTCGTAGGTGGCCGTGGCCGTCCCCACATTGGTATACTGCCCCTCGATGGCCACGCCCGTCTGGGAGCACGTGGTGGACTGCCCGCTGGCCAGGGCCGCGATCGTGCAGATCGTCCCTTCCCGGTCATCGGTTACTACGATGTCGCTGAGATCGACGTTGCCGGTGTTGGTGACGAGGTACTCCCACAGCACGCTGTCCCCTGCGATCACCTCGACGCCGGGCGCGCTGTTCGCGTCATCGCCGTTTACCGTCTTGACCAGGCTCAGCCCCGGGCTGGCGGCCGGGCAGGCCACCGCCGGGCCGGTGATCTGGGCCGTGTCGAAGTCATTGCCCCCTTTGGAGACGACGGTGATCATATCGCTCTGGACGAACAGGGCGTCCAGGGTGAAGTAGTAGTAGCGGACCTCTCCATCATTGAAGTCCTCGTCGAACTTGAGACCTGTGTATCCCGTCGACCCGTCCGTCCCCAGCGACGGTTGGCCGCCGTTGACGGTGAGCGAGCTGGGATCGGTCCCATCCCACGTGCCGGCGGCCCAGAGGCGCAGGCAGAGGGGGTCTAGCTCGAAGAGGACATGGCTGATCGACGGCTGGCTGCCGGAGATCACCTCGTAGTACCAGGTCGATTGTCCAGGGTTCGGGTAATTATAGAGGACCTGGATGAAGTTGATCTCATCATTGCCGACCTGTACGGCCGCAGCTGGGATGACGTTGCCTCCCAGCGCGGCGATCACGAACAGGGCCAAGACCGCGTAGCGGGTCCAACTGGATCGTGCGCGCATACAAATGTCCTTTCCTCAGCATCAGTTTCACGAGCAACCGTCGTAGCTTCCCGCCTTTCTGTCAGTCTACCTCCTCTTATGTCTATGCCCCCTGCTCCGCTCTCATAAGACAAGTTCTTATGATTGATTTACACTATATCATTAAGTTAGGCCGAACCGCCGCCGTGTGGAGATTCCAACCTTACAGTTTGCTGACAATTTTCGGCAGCGACGACGCGCGCAGGAGCTGCAGATAAACGAGGGGATGCTCTATTTTGACACAGGGAAGGGCCAGCGCGATGCTTGAGTGCGAAATAGATCACTCACTACACATCCGCCGAAGGCATTCTCTCGCCTGCACCCCGATAGACACGACCTGATCTAGCCTGCACGTCGTGGGAAGCCTGCATCCTGGCAGACACGGGATCATGCAGATCTGCACCGCGCGCCAGGAGACACAACGAGAGAAGGGTAGGGAAACGTTTCCCCACCCTTCTCTCGTTGTTGCTGCCAAAGTCAGCGGCCTGGCGGACACAGAGGTCTTCGCCAGCGACCTGGATTGGCCGCCCCGTATGTTGATCAAGTCAGGAAATACGCCAACACTACCAGGACGATGAACAACCCGCCGGCCAGCATGAACAGCCGGCGCAGGTCCTGCACCACATAGCGATACTCGCTGGCGAAATCCACCTGGGCCGTCGCCGTCGCCGCTGCTACTGACGCTCGCGACGCACTGGCTCGACCGTTCGGCGCGGACGGAGGCGCTGCCTTCGTCGTTTCTGTCGGGCGCGGCGGCGTCTTCCCTTTGCTATAAGACTGCGGCCGGGCTGTCTTCCCTGGCCGCATCGACCGTTTGGCCATCCATTCCTCCCCTTAAAGACTGACAGACGGCCGGCCATCCCCGCAAGGGCAGCGACGGCCGGCCATCATGATGAATTACGCGGATCGTTCACGCGCGCCGATCAGCGCGGCCGCGGCGGATGGTTGGCCGCCACCTCCGGCCAACAGGCGTGCAACGTCACACCATCCAGGTTCACGTCCAGCTCACGATCCGGGATCGCCCACTTCTTCCACACCCGCAGGAAGAGGGTCAGCTTCTCGCTCGGCGGCTTGATCGTGGTCGTATAGGTCAGGAACCGACCCGGAGCGTCGCGCAGGTACACAGTGTCCCACGGCAGCTCCTGCCAGTTCGTCACCTGCGTCCAATCCGTGCCGTTCTCAAGCCATCCCCATTCCACGCGATAGCGGTAGACGTCCTCGCTCGGATGCGACCCGTCCTCACGCAACATGCCCGCCAGCGAGAACTTGTACGGCTTCCCCGGCTGCAAGCCCTGCACGACCTGATAGATGCCCGCGTAGCGGTCGGCGTCGGTCGGCCCCATGTCCGTCTTCATCTCGATCAGTTGCGAGTGGGCGCCGTCATAGACCGTCGCCGGCCACTGGTCGTCGTAGAAGCCGTAACCGGTTCGTCCCTCGTTATCGAAGCGGCCCCATCCTTGCCCCACGCCCTGCTCGGTGAAGCCCGCCTCGAAGTTGCCGTTCGTGATCAGGTTCGGCCCGGCGCAGACGTAGCCTTCCACCGCCGGCGCGCCCACGACGATGGTGACGGTCCCCAAGGCCGAGTCTTCCATGCCATCGTTGGCCTTGTAGGTGAACTTGTCCACCCCATTGAAGACCGTCGCCGGCGCGTAGATGTACTTGCCGCCTTGACCGAACAGGGGACCCCACTCCGGCAGAGTGACCACGCTCAAGGTCACCGGGTCGCCGTCCGGGTCGCTGGCCGTCAGGGTGATCTCCACCGGCGTATCCTTGTAGGTCGTGAACACCACGTCCTTGACGACGGGCGGCTCATTGACGTTGATGACGGTGAGGGGAACCTCCTCGCGGTCCTCGGCCTGGCCGTCGCTGACGCTCACGGTGAACAGGTATTCCCCGGAATCGCGCAGGGTAGGCCGCAACACGATCACGCCCGTGCCGTCGCCGTGGTCGGTGAAGGCGCCGAAGGCCGGCAGCCCCGTGACCGCGAACTGCACGGCGTCGCCGTCCACGTCCACCGCCGACAGGTTGATCGTCAGCGTCTCGTTCTCATTCATGGTGCGCCGACCGATCGCCGACAGCACCGGCGCGTCGTTGACCGGGTTCACCGTGATGTCGATCGTCGCGATCGCCGAGTCCACCGTACCGTCGTTGGCCTGGTAAGTGAAGCTATCCGCGCCGTGGAAGTTGGTGGACGGGATGTAGGTCAGATTGGGCGCAGCGCCCGTCGTGACGCCATGCGCCGGCGGCGTGACGATACTGAAGGTCAGCGCGTCGCCGTCGGGGTCGCTGCCCATGAGGGCAATCCCGATTGCCGTATCCTCATCGGTGACCACCGTCTGCGAGACCGCTTCGGGAGGGCGGTTGACGTTGTTGACGGTCACCCGGAACGTCCGGCTGGCGGTCAACGCCCCATCGGAGGCGATGACCTCGACCTGCGTGGCGGGGCCAGCGGCGTCGAAGCCTGGGCTGAGCACGATCGCGCCCGTGCCGTCGCCATGGTCGGTGAAGGTGGCGAAGGGAGGTAACCCCATGGCCTGCAGGGTGATCGCGTCGCCGTCGACATCGCTGGCGGTCACGGCCACTTCGACCGTGGTCCCTTCATCCAGCGTCTGATCGGCGATCGGGGCCAGGGTCGGCGCGTCGTTGAGCGCGTTGACGGTAATCGAGACCGTGGCGGGCGCCGAGTCGACCTGGCCGTCGTTGACCAGGAAGGTGAACGAGTCAGCGCCATGGAAGTTGGGCGCTGGCGTGTAGATCAGGTCGGGGGCCGTACCGCTCAGCGCGCCGTGCGCGGGCGGCGTGACGATCGTGTAAGTCAGCGCGTCGCCGTTGGCGTCGCTCGCGACGAGCGTGATCGCGACGGCGGTGTCCTCATCGGTCGTCACTGCCTGGTCGCTGGCTTCGGGCGCCACGTTGGGTGGCGCCACGGCCGTGGTCGCGATCGCCGTGTTGTTGGCAGTATCGTTGTCCGGCTCCTGGGCGGTGACGTTGGCGCTGTTCGTCACCGTCGCCGCCATCGCCGCCGTCGTCTCGATGGTAACGGTCACAGACTGGCCGCTGACCAGATCGGGCAGGGTGCACGTGATCGTGCCGTCGGTCACCACGCAGCTTGGCGAGCCATGGGCGGCGCTGACCAGCGTCACCTCGGCCGGCAGGTTATCGGTGAGGACCACCCCCGTCGCCGTGATCGGGCCGTTATTGGTCACGACGATCGTGTAGGTGAGCGGGGAACCAACCACCAGCGTGTCCGCCGAGGCCGTCTTCGTGATCGCCAGGTCGGCGGCGTTGGCATCCTGCGCCGCCAGGCCGATCCACGTCGCCAGATTCCAGGGCGCGGCTGTGGCGACGGTGGTGACGACGCCGAGCAAGAGGAAAGCAATGAAGACAGCGCTGGCGACTGCGGCTGGCCGGCGCGCGCGCAGCGCGGCCAGCGGTCGCGTGTGATCGAGTCGCATACGAGACCCCCTTTCTCCTCCTGTGCGTCTTGGCGCCTGTCCGAAGAGCGCTTCTGGCTGGTCTCCTGACCGTGCCGAAACTTTCCGGATAGGCTCTTGGCTGCTCAGGATGAAGCGCCTGATCGCCCTCGCTGCAGCCGGCTGGTCGCCGCCATCCACAGGCGTCGGCTCTCTTCCATACGCAGGAAGAAAGTGATTGCCCCGTAGCTGGCCAGCGCCAGCAGACCTCCGGCTACAACGCTCGTCAGGTTCCCGAGCAGGGTGCCGATCGGCAACGCCGGCTCCAGCCACGCGATCGCCACCCCTGTGATGCCTCCCATCGCCAGGGCGGCGCCGGCGGCGTAGCTGGCGCTCCCGATCACTTCCTGGCTGCCCAGCCCCCCGATGCGACGGCGCAACAACACCGCCATTGTCACAGCGTGGGCAGCATGTTTGGCCGAGTCGGCCAACACCAGGCCCAGATAGCTCAACGGTTGTAAGAGAGCTAAGGCCACCACCAGATAAACGACGACTGCTGCGACGCCGATGGCCGCGGGCGTGCGGGTATCCTGTTGAGCATAAAAAGCATAATTCAAAGGCCAGTCGACCGCAGCAAATACCAACCCCACTAAGTATAACCGCAAAGCCGCCACTACGGCAACTGTGTCCGCGGCCGTGAAAGCGCCGTGCTCGAAGATCAACCGCACGATCGGGCGGGCCATCACCCACAGCCCCACCGTGGCGGGGAGGATCAGGTAGAGCACCAGGCGCAATGCCTGCGCCAGCGTCCGCCGATACGCCTCCCAATCGGCGCCCGCCGCCAGTTGCGAGAGGGAAGGCAGCGACGCCAGCGAGATAGCCACCGCGATCAGGCCATGCGGGAACTGGATCAGGGTGGTGGCGTTCTGCATCCAGGCCACGCTTTGCGGCCCGGTGCGCGACGCCAGGTTGCCGTCGATGACCACCTGAATCTGGCTGACCACCATCCCCAACGCGATCGGCAGATACAACTGGCCGATCCGACGCAAGGCCGGATGGTTCCAGGCCCAGCTCACTCGCAGGCGCGCGTCGCGCAGGCCCGGAAGCTGGATCGCCAGTTGCCCCACCGACCCCAACAGGACGCCGACCGCGATGCTGTCCACGTGCAGCGGTCGCGCCAGCGCCCCCACGCCGACGATGATCCCCAGGTTGAAGACGGCGGCGCCAAAAGCTGGCAAGGTGAAGCGCTCCAGCGCATAGAGCGCCGCCGTCGCTGCGCCCGCCAGGCCCATGCAGAGGACGGCGGGAGACAGGATGCGCAGCGAGCGCACGAGCACAGCCTGCAAAGGCGCATCGAAGCCGCCGCCCAACACCCAGGCGATCTGGGGCGCCAGCAGCTCCAGCAGGAGCACGAGCACGGCGAGCACGATCCCCAGCAGGCTGAACAGCGCGGAGACCACAGGCCACAGCTCGCGCCGGCGTTCGGGGCGGGCATAATCGCTCAACACCGGCACCAGCGCGGCGCTCAACATGCCGCCCACGAGCAAGTCGTAGATCATGAACGGCACGCGGCTGGCCAGGCGGAAGGCGCTCACCGCGCCGCTGGCGCCGAACAGGTCGGCGATGATCGTCTCGCGCGCCAGCCCCAGCACGCGGCCGATCATGCTGCCCACCGCCAGGATGCTGGCCGAACGCGCCAGGCCGCCAGCCTCCAAGGAGCGGATCGGTCCGGCAGAAGCCTCACGGTCGCGGGACGAGGGCCGCGCCTCAGGAGAGACCAGGGTCATGCCCCCTTCATGTGCTCGAGGATGCGCTGGAGCAGACGGCTGGTCGAGTGGCCCTCTTGATAAGCAATGAAATGCAGGGCTGCGCCGACAGCGTACGCCATGTCCGCCTCCGGCAACCGCTTGCCGCCTGGCCCCCAATCGCCTCCCTTGGCGTAGACATCTGGGCGCAGCGCCGCCAGCAACCCGTCGGCAGTGTCCTCCTCGAAGAGGACGGCCAGGTCGACGACGGCCAGCGCGGCCACCAGCGCCACGCGTTCTGCGGCGGGAACCAGCGGCCGGCCAGGCCCTTTGAGCCGCCGCACGCTGGCGTCGCCATTGACGCCGACGATCAGCGCGTCCCCCAGCGCGCGCGCCTGCTCCAGATAATGAACGTGGCCGATATGCAGCAGATCAAAGCATCCGTTGGTGAGGACGACGCGCTGGCCAGCCGCGTGCCAGCGCTGGCGCTGAGCGACCGCCTCGGCCAGGTCTACGACGCGTCCCATCGGCTCACGCGCGTCGACGCGCGCGGCGCGCCGCAGTCACCGCCAGCGCGATCGCTGCGGCCGCCAACGACAGCCATTGGGCCGGACTCAGCCCGCCGATGTACGTGCTGCCCAGGCGCACGAACTCGACCAGGAAACGTCCCAACGGATACCAGACAAAATACAGCCCCACCACCTCGCCATCGAGCAGACGATCGCCGTAGCGCCAGACCAGCCAGAACAGGATGCCAAAGCCAATGAGGCTCCACAGCGACTCATAGAGAAAGGTCGGATGGAAGGTAGCGTACTGCTCGTAGCCTGGCAGGCGATGCGCCGGATCGATCGTGACGGCCCAGGGGAGGGTCGTTGGCTGGCCGTACAGCTCCTGATTGAAGAAATTGCCCCAGCGGCCGATCGCCTGGCCGAGCGGGACGCCCACGAAGACGAAATTGGCCAACCTCCAGAAGGGGAACCCGGCGCGTCGGCAGTAGAGGGCCATCCCCAACGCGCCGCCGATCAGCGCGCCGTAGATGCCGAGGCCGCCCTGCCAGGTGGCGATAATGTTGAAGGGGTTGCTCAGATAGAACTGGCGCATCTCCGCGCTCTCCAGCGAGGAGCTGAGGACGAACTGCAGGCGCGCGCCGACGATGCCGAAGCCGAGCAGCCAGAGCAGGACGTTCCAGGCGTGATCGGGGTCATCCCCCTGGCGTTGCGCCAGGCGAGCTGCAACGTACGTCCCCAGGATGACGCCGGTGACGATCAGCAGACCATACCAGCGCAGCGCGAACGGGCCGATCTGAAACACGATGGGAGAAGGTGTAAACCCGAACATTCGCTGTCACCACCTCGATCTTTCCAAAGGCCGCGCCGCTCTCCAGCCGCCAGGGCAAACTGTCCCGTCCGCCCCTCCTCAGGGCCTTTCCAGGGGCTGGCAGCGCGGACAGATATAGCTCATCGTCGCGCCCACTCGCAGCTCCTCGATCGGCGTCGCGCAGGCTGGACACGGCTGGCCAGTGCGATAGCCGACCTGCAGATGTGCGCTATATTGTCCTTCGTTGCCCCAGACATCGTATTCGCGCGGTCCGCCGCCCCAGCGAATCCCCTCCTGGAGGACATGGCGAATGGCGCCGTGCAAGCGCGCCGTCTCTTCGGCGGTCAGGCTGGCGGCCGGACGCAGCGGATGAAGGCGGGCATACCACAAGATGTCTTGCACGTAAACATTGCCGATGCCGGCGATGATTCGTTGATCGAGCAGGCAACGTTTGATCGCGCCGCGCCGTCGCTGGAGCAAAGCCGTCAGATGAGCAGGAGTGAAGTCATCGGCCAGCGGCTCCGGCCCCAGGCTGCTCAATTGTGGATGTCCCTTCCAGTCGTCAAGGGGGACGAGGTGGACGTGGCCGAACCACCAGAAGTGCGCCCAGAGTTGATGGCCGTCTCGGAATCTGAACACGACGCGCTCGCGTCGTGGGTCAGCGATCCGCTCCGGTTCTTGCAGGCGCATCTCGCCTCCCATGCCCAGGTTGAGAGCGATCGTCCACTGGCTGTCGAGGTCGAGCAAGGCCCACTTGCCGCGCTGCCTCGCGCGCACGATAGATCGCCCGACGACGGCCTGCGCCAGCGCGGCTGGCGTGCAGTTCAGGCATTTAGGCTGGTGGACCGCCACAGCGGCGAGGACGCGACCGCGCAGCGCCTGATCCATGCTCCGGGCGAGAACGCAGATGTCGGGCAGCTCAGGCATCGACGTGGACCGGTCTAGCGAGCGCCCATGAAGCTGGCGATCGCGAGGGCAGCGAGGCCGACGCTGAGGAAGGCGACGACCGTGTCGGTGGTCGTCGTCTTGAGGGCGGTCAACACGACGCAGGCGACGCCCATGGCCAGCGCGACGGCGCGCAATGCCAGGCTCACAAGCGATGACGAATCCATGGTTCGCTCCTTCGCCGAACGTGATCGAGTCCCTGGAAGAGTATACGTGCGCGCGGGATAAGCGTCAAGGCGACTTGCGTGATCGGGTGCATTCCGCGCCGTCCCCCCTTCCTGAGCTTTCGGAAGGGGGGACGGGGGCAAAGCGAGGAGGCTGCGATCAGGATCGCGCCGAGGGGCGCGGCCGCCGGCCGTCGCGTCCAATGAGCAGGAAGGCGGCGACGAGGACGGCAGCCAGCGCCAGGAGGCTCCACGGCAGCCAGGTCCACAGGCGAGCGACCGGTTGCGCCGACGAAAGCTGGGCCTCAGCAGCGGTTGCGGTGGTCTCCTGGGGCTGCCCGGCCAGCGCCGTTTCGGCCTGCGCGCGCACCAGCGGGCTGGGGTCCGTCAAAGCGACCGCCAACGCCTCGCGCGCCTGTATCGTGCCGATCTTCCCCAAGGCCCAGGCGGCCTGGATGCGCACCGCCTCGCTGGGATCTTGCAGGGCCTCAGCCAGCGCCAGCGTCGCGCCCGGCGCGCCGATCCAGCCCAGCGCCTCGGCCGCGTGTAGCCGCCTCGCCGGCCGCTCATGGGCGAGCGCGGCGATCAACGGATCGACGGCTGGTTCGCCGATCTGCTCGAGGACGCTCAGCGCCAGATGGCGCACTGGCGTCAGCTCGATCTCGTCGAGCAAGGGGATCACGGCAGCAGCAGCCCTGGCGTCGCCGATGCGCGCCAGGGAACGGGCCGCGGCCTGGCGGGCGATGCTGTGATCGACGAGTATCGTCTGGGCCAGGGCCTCGATCGACTCCTCAGTTGGGATGGACCCCAACACCGTCGCCGCGCGCCAGCGCACCTGCGGCTCATCGTGGCCCAGCAGCTCGATCAACGCCGGCGCCGTCTGCGGGCCGACGAGCGTCGCCAACGCCTGGGCGACCGTCTGGCCGACGGCGGCGTCCGGCTCCACAGCCAGGCGCTCGAGCAGCCGCTCGCGCGCCTCCTCTCCGCCCAGCAACCCCCACGCCTTCGCCGCGGCCGCGCGCTGCGCGGGCGACGCCGCGACCAGCCAGGCGTCCAGAAGGGCGCGATCGTCGAAGGTGTACCATACGGCGCCGGCGCTGTTCACCGCCTGTACGGTCAGCGGCCGGGCGGCATCGCCGACCAGTTTCGTCGTCAACGGCTCGCTGGGATGCGCGCGGTGAGCGGGCAGCCAGGTATCGCCGCCGTCAACGCTGAGGAAGACCCCCACAGGCGACAGGCGCCGCTGCGTCGTCCCCAGCCAGTAGGCAGCGGCGGCGTAGACGACGCGCTCATCCTTGGGATGCAACGCCAGCGCGGTGATTTCCAGGGGAGCGCCAGGCAGCAGTCCCATGTCCGCCGACAGCCCTCGCCAGGTGTTGCCGCCATCCAGGCTGCGATAGACTCCACCTGTGCGCGTGCCCAGATAGATCAGGCGGGATGTGGGATTGCCCACGGCGAGGGCGGCAGGCGCGTCGGGGAGGGTGGTCAGCCGCTCCCAGCTCCGGCCCGAATCCAGGGAGCGGAACAGGGCAGCGGCGCTGCGCGCATAGACGATCTCGGGCTGGGCGGGCGCCGCGACCAGCTCGATCACACGGGCCGGGATGAGGGCGACCGCCTGCCAGGAGGCGTCCGCCTCCTCAGCGCCGGACTGCGCCTGTCGCCAGACCTCCGTCGTACCATCTTCGCGAGCGTTCCAAAAATAACGCCACTGCGTGGACATCGTCGCCGACGGCGTTGGGGGCTGCACCGGCGCGGCTTCTGCACCGGCGCTGGCGATGGGGGAAACCCATAACGTCACCCACAGCAGGGCGCTCACAAGCAACCAGCGAATTTTCGTCATCTCACATTCCTCCAGCTCGGTCAGTCTCATTCATCTTTGAGACGTCGCCGCCGAGCTGGAGGTTCCCTCACCAGCGGTGGTGCACCTGCTCGCGGATGTACTGATCGTAGATGCGCCGCACCTCCGCCATCTGCTCCGGCGTCAAGGGAGGCAGATCGGCGGCGGCCACATTGTCGATCACCTGGGCAGGGCGTTTGGCGCCCGGGATCGTGCAGGTGACGGCGTCGAACATGAGGATCCAGCGCAGGGCGAACTGCGCCAGGGTGACGCCGGGCGGCGCGATCTTCTTCAGCTCCTCGACCGCTTGCAGGCCGCGCTCGTAATCGACTCCGGAGAACGTCTCGCCGCGGTCGAAGGCCTGGCCATAGCGGTTGAAGTTGCGATGATCATCGGGGGCGAAGACGGTCTGAGGCGTCATCTTGCCCGTGAGCAGGCCGCTGGCCAGCGGCACGCGCGCGATGATCGCCACCTGGCGCCGTTGGGCCTCCTTGAAGAAGAGTTCGGCGGGGCGATGGCGGAACATATTGAAGATGATCTGGACCGACTGCACGCCTGGATACTCGATGGCCTTCAGCCCTTCCTCGACCTTTTCGACGCTGACGCCATAGTGGCGGATCTTGCCGGCCGCGACGAGATCATCGAGGGCGCCGAAGACCTCGGGGCGGTAGTACACATCGGTCGGCGGGCAGTGCAACTGCACCAGGTCGAGGCAGTCGGTCTCCAGATTCTTCAGGCTGCGCTCGACGAAGCGGGTCAGGTTCTCGGCGGTGTAGCCGTCGGCGGTGTGCGGCGAGAGGCGGCGCCCCGCTTTGGTGATCACATAGAACGGCTCGCGCCGCTCGCGCCGCAGGCGCGCGATCAGTTGCTCGCTGTGGCCGTCGCCGTAGACGTCGGCGGTGTCGATGAGGTTGACCCCCAGGTCGATGGCCTTGTGCATGGCAGCCAGCGACTCCTGGTCGTCGACCGGCCCCCAGGCTGAGCCGATCGCCCAGGCGCCGAAGCTGACCTCCGAGACATTCCAACCGGTGCGACCGAACGGACGGTAACGCATAAGGCTCCCTCCTTAATCTGTCTCTCGTTCTCTCGTCCCCACGCTCCCGCGTGGGAACGCATCTCCCGCCGCTCCGCGGCCCTTCGCCGGTCCCAGCGCCCTTCCTCGGGCGCAGAGCGTCGCCGCCAGACGCGCCCGCGCAGGCTCTCTCGTTCCCACGCTCCCGCGTGGGAACGCATCTCCCGCCGCTCCGCGGCCCTTCGCCGGTCCCAGCGCCCTTCTCGGGCGCAGAGCATCGCCGCCAGACGCGCCCGCGCAGGCGCGCAGGCGCGAGACCCTCTCTCCTCCAGCCGGTCGGGAGACCGGCCATGAACAGGGAGCAGACCCCGCTGATCTCGATACGGCGCCGCTCCCCCCGCCGATCAACGCCCCTTCACACCATGCAAAGCGGCGCCTACTCGATCAGCGACGCATCTCCGCCGCTCCGCGGCTTCCTTCCAGGCCGGACGCATCTACGCAGGCGCGCAGGCGCGAGAGCCGCCGCCAGCAAGCCGCTTCAGATACACCGTCACCTCGCTGCGATTGTGAAACAGTTGGCGAGCGCCAGCCACCCGATAGCCGCGTTCGAGGAGGCGCAACGCCTGCTCGAGGACCGGGCGCGGCTCGCGTTCGGGCAACTTCAAGGTGATGAGGGCCGCGCCGTCAGGGGCAAGATAACGGGCGTAAGCGACCATCAGCCGCGCCGAGTCGCGAGCGTCCATGCGCATATCGTTGACGATGAGATCGAAGGTGTCGGGGCCGGAAGCCAGATACTCCTGCGCGGTCAGCGGCCGATAGCGAATGGCGCGATCGTGAGCCAGGCGCGGGTCGAGAGGGGCCGGATCGACGGCGGTCACATAGAGGCCGCGCTGGCGCAGGACGCGCGTCCAGCCGCCGGGGGCAGCCCCCAGGTCAAGCGCGACGCCGCGCGCCGGCGTCGCGATCGCGAACACCTCCAAAGCCTCCAGCAGCTTGAACTCGGAGCGGCTGATCTGTCCCGGCTCGCGGGCGAAGCGACGCACGCCGCCGGCCCAGTCCGACAAGTTGTGCTGCGCCAGCGAGAGGCCGACGCGGGCGCGCAGAGGTTCGCCCGCAAGGGCGCCGACGACAACGGAGACGACCTGGCGCGGCTTGCGCACATCGAGGGGCGCGCCGACGGCTGCAACGATCCGATCGGCCAGGGCGCGGTTGAGATCGAACGGCTTGTAAGGGACCGCAGCCAGGAGGCGCGTCTGCACCGAGAACGGCAGCTCCCGATCGACCAGGGCGCACAGGTCGTCGGCCAGAGCGCGAGCTAACAAGTCGAGATCCTCCGCGCTGCCCCCGAGAGGGACCTCCCAGAATACAGGACAGATATGACGGATGAAGATAGGAGGCTGCTGACGCCAGCGCTCAGCGAGGGCCAGGAAGGGTTCGGCCAGCGCCGCCACGAAGACCCCAGGAGCCAGGACGCCACGCACGATCGCCTGGGGGCTTCCCTGGGCCAGCTCCGCAACGGCCAGCTCTTGCGAATCGGAAGCGGTTGTGAGGATCAGCGAATCCATGTCATCGATCATAGCATGGGCGCTGATCCACTGACAAAACCCTGAAGCTTGTTCGTGTCCAGCCTGCCGGCATCGGATGAATCCAACGCGATCGCCACACTCACTCGCGCCCCCCAACCCCCACCGCGGGTTTGCACATCGCCAGCCGTCCGCTTCAGCGGATGGCGTCCCGACGGGAAACATCGCCTCGAGAGCGGCATCGGATAAATCCGACGCCGGGGGCGCCCCCAACCCGCGCCGCGGGTTCGCACATCGCCAGCGGATGGCGTCGCCGCCCTGCGCCCCGCGTTGCCTCTCCGTCCACCCTGTGGTACCATTTCGGGCGAGGGGAAAAATGACGACGCTGGTGACCGGCGCGACCGGCTTTATCGGCAGACATCTGACGCGCGCGCTGTGCAAACTGGGTGAGCCAGTGCGCATCCTGGCGCGGCGCACGAGCGACCTGAGCGTCCTCGACGACCTACGCGTGGAGGTCGTCCACGGCGATCTCAGCGACGAAGCCGCCGTGCGCGCGGCCATCGACGGCGCGCAGCGCATCTTCAACTGCGCTGGCCTGGCTCGCGATTGGGGTCCCTGGCGGGCATTTCAGGACGCCAACATCGTTGGCGTCGACCATTTGCTGCGGGCCGCGCGCGACGCGCGCGGGTTGCAGCGCTTCGTCCACATCTCTACCACCGACGTCTACGGCTACCCCAACCGGCGCCATGTGAGCGAGGACGCGCCCTATATCGACCGCCGCCTTCCCTACAATAGCAGCAAGATCGCGGGCGAGCGATTGGCCTGGCAGGCCTATCACGACCACGGCGTCCCCTTGACGGTCATCCGGCCGGCCTCGGTGTACGGTCCCGGCGATCCCCATTACGTTGTCGAGATCCTCCATCACCTGCGTCGCGGCGACATGGTCCTGATCGACGACGGCCAGATCATCGCCGGGCTGCACTACATCGACAATCTGGTGGACCTGTTGCTGCTGGCGGGGGAGCGGCCGGCGGCCGTGGGCCAGGTCTTCAACGCCAGCGACGACCTGGATGTCACCTGGCGCCAGTTCTGTGAGCGCCTGGCTGCAAGCGCGAGGACCGCGCCGCCCCGCCTGACGTTGTCTCACGACACAGCCTACGCCCTGGCAACCGCCGCCGAGGTGATCGGCCGCCTTCTGCCGATCGCGGGGCGGCCGCTGCTGACGCGCCACGCCGTTGAGAACCTGGGCACCCATCAGGACTTCCCGGCCACGCGCGCGCGGCGCATGCTCGGCTACGTCCCGCGCGTGGGATTCGACGAGGGAATGGAGCGCGTCGCCGCCTGGCTGCGGGATGCTTTGATCGTCCGTTGATTTGCGAGGGGATCTGATGTCAGCCGACTTCGTTCATCTGCACGTGCATAGCGAATATTCGCTGCTGGACGGGCTGAGCCGCATCACGGAGCTGACCCAGCGCGCGCGCGAGCTGGACATGCCAGCGCTCGCCATCACGGACCACGGGGCCATGTACGCGACGATCGAGTTCTATCGGGCCTGCAAGAAGGTCGGCATCAAGCCGATCATCGGCGTCGAGACGTACCTGGCCGAGCGGCGCATGACCGATCGCGATCCCCAGATCGATAGCAAGCGTTACCACCTGCTGTTGTTGGCGCAAAACCAGGTCGGCTATCAGAACCTGCTCAAGATTTGTACGGCCGCGCAGCTCGAGGGCTTCTACTACCGCCCGCGCATCGACCATGAGTTCCTGGCCGCCCATGCCGAGGGATTGATCTGCACATCAGGCTGCGCCGCCGCCGAATTGCCGCGCCTGCTCGAACAGGGCCGCGAGGAGGAAGCCCTGCGCCGTCTTCAGTGGTATCGGGACGTGTTCGGCCCGGAGCACTTCTTCCTCGAGCTGCAAGACCACGACATCGCGTGGCTGCGCCAGCTCAACGGCAAGCTGGAGGAGTTCAGCCGTCGTTTCAACCTGAAGCTCGTCGCCACCAACGACGTGCACTATGTGTATCCGGAACAGGCCAGCGCGCACGATGTGTTGTTGTGCATCCAGACGGGGGCGCTGGTCCGTCAGGCCGACCGTATGCGCATGAGCGACGGCGGCTACTACCTGCGCTCGCCGCAAGAGATGGCGCACCTCTTCAGCCAGGTCCCCGAGGCGCTCTACAACACGCGCCTGATCAGCGAGATGTGCGAGGTCGATCTGGAGCCGAAAGGGTACCATCTGCCCAACTTCGAGGTGCCCGAGGGCTACACGCCGGAGACTTACCTGCGCCATCTGGTGGATGAAGGGATCCGTCGGCGGTACGGCGCGCGCGCCGACGACCCGGTGGTGCAGGAGCGCAAAGAGCGCGAGCTGGGGGTCATCCACCGCATGGGGTTCGACACCTATTTCCTGATCGTGTGGGACCTGTGTCGGGCGGCCAAGGAGCGCGATATCTGGTGGAACGTGCGCGGCTCGGGCGCTGGCTCGCTGGTAGCCTATGCGACGGGGATCACCAACCTCGATCCGCTGGCGCACAACCTGATCTTCGAGCGCTTCCTCAATCCCGATCGCATCTCGATGCCAGACATCGACATGGATTTTCCCGACGACCGCCGCGCCGAGCTGATCGAATACACGATCCAGAAGTACGGCAAGGACAACGTGGCCCAGATCATCACCTTCGGGACGATGGGGGCGCGCGCGGCCGTGCGCGACGTCGGCCGCGCCCTGGATATCCCCCTGACCGAAGTCGATCGCGTGGCCAAACTCATCCCCGCTATCCCCGGCAAGCCCGTGACCATCTCCGAAGCCCTGGAACAAGTGCCGGATCTCAAGGCGCTCTACGACAATGTCGATTACCTGAAAGCGCTGATGGACACGGCGATCCAACTGGAAGGGGTGGCGCGCCACGCCTCGACCCACGCGGCGGGCGTCATCATCTCCGACCGGCCGCTCGTCGAGTATCTGCCGCTGCATCGGCCGACCAAAGGCGATGACGATAGCGGCATCGGCATCGTCACCCAGTGGGACATGGGCGTCTGCGAATCGATGGGGCTGCTCAAGGTCGACTTCCTGGGGCTGGCCACGCTGACGATCATGCGCAAAGCGTGCGACCTGATCCGTGCGCGCCACGGGATCACCTACAATCTCGAGAACATCCCGGTGGACGATCCCAAGGCGTTCGAGTTGCTGACGCGCGGCGACGTGGCGGGGGTGTTCCAGGTAGAAGGCGCGGGGATGCGACGGATGCTGATGGAGATGCGTCCGACGCGCTTCGACCATATCGTGGCGGCGATCTCCCTCTATCGGCCGGGGCCAATGGAGTACATCCCGAGCTATATCCGACGCATGCACGGCGAGGAGGAGATCACCTACCGACACCCCAAGCTGGAACCGATCCTCGGCGAGACCTACGGCATCTGCGTCTACCAGGAGCAGATCATCCGCATCGCCACGGAGCTGGCCGGCTACTCGCCCGGAGAAGCCGACCAGATCCGCAAAGCCGTCGGCAAGAAGATCAAGGAGAAGATCCTCGAACATCGCAACAAGTTTGTGAAAGGATCGGTCGAACGCGGGATCCCCCAAGAAATTGCCGAATCGATCTACGACGACATCGAATACTTCGCGCGCTATGGGTTCAACAAAGCGCACGCGGCCGATTACGCCGTCATCACCTGCCAGACCGCTTTTCTTAAGGCCAATTACCCCGTCGAGTACATGACGGCGCTTCTCACCGTAGAGCGCCACAACACGGAGAAGATCGGTTTCCTCGTCGCGGAGTGTCGGCGCATGGGGATCGAGGTCCTGCCCCCCGACATCAACGCCAGCGAGATGGATTTCACGATCGAGGAGCGCGCCGATGGTCAGGCAGCCATCCGCTTCGGCCTGGGCGCCATCAAGAACGTCGGCGAGGGGCCGGTGCACATCATCCTCGAAGCGCGTCGCGCGGGCGGCCCCTTTGCCTCCCTGGAAGATTTTTGCCATCGCGTCGACCTGCGCCAGGTCAACCGTCGCGCCCTCGAGTGTTTGGTCAAAGTCGGCGCGCTGAGCGCGTTCGGCAAGCGCTCACAGTTGCTGTCGGTCATCGACCGCATGTTGAACCTCAGCAACCAGGCTCATCTGGCGCGCGAGGTCGGCCAGATGACCCTGTTCGATTTGGGCGACATCAGCCTGGATAGCGCCTCCGTCCTGCATCCTCTGCCGGAGGTGGCCGAGATCGAACGTCGCGATCTGCTCAATTGGGAGAAGGAACTGGTGGGGGTCTACATCTCGTCCCATCCATTACAGCAGCTCGCGGTCGATCTGTCCGGCGTGGTGACGGCTTTCTGCGGCCAGATCAGCGAGGAGATGGCGGGGCAGCGCGTGTCGCTGGCCGGGATGTGCGCGGACGTGCGTCAGATCATGACCAAGAAGGGCGAGGCGATGGCCTTCGTCCAGCTCGAGGACCTGCAGGGGAGCTGCGAGGTGGTGGTCTTCCCGCGCGTCTACGAGGCGGCTGGCGAGCTCCTGACCATCGATCGCCTGGTGATCGTGCGCGGCAAGGTCGATGTGCGCAACAACAAGGTCAACGTGATCGCCGATGAGATCACCGACTACATCGACCGCGCGCGACCGATCGAGCAGACGCCATCTGTACTGATGGACTATAGCCCCGTGGCTGCGCGCGGCTACGCGCCCGCAGGCAATGGAGAGGACGACCGCCTCGCAGCGGAGACTGCCGAAGATGCTGACGACAGTGAAGGCGAGTTGCCATGGCTGGATGAGCCGCCGCCCTGGATCAGCGAGGAACCCCCGACGCGGGCGCCCGCCGCGACTCCTCAAGTGATCACCGTGACCCTCCAACGCTCCGCCGACCTGCAACAAGACAAGCAGCGGCTGCATCAGATTCTGGAGCTGCTGCAAAGCCAGCCGGGCGACGATCGCTTCTTCATCGAGGTCGTCAGCAACGGCGACCGCTATCGGTTGGCGTTTCCCCATAACGCGACCCACTGCTCGCCAGATCTGATCGAGAAGGTCAGCGCTTTGGTGGGGAAGGGCAACGCGCACGTCACCTCCGCGCCAGCCGGGGCCCCGGCGTCCGCTTGAGCAGCCCCCAAGCGCTCGAGCGTCCGGCGAGCCAGCGCCATTGCGCCAGTGGTACTGGGGTGATATTGACGCTTTCTCCCCCTGGTCGTAGGATCAAGCCGATGTTTCTGGAGGATTCAAGGCATTTCATGCCGATCCAATCCCGTTCACTCCGATTCAAGTCCGTTCACATGCACAGAAAGGGAGGGGATGGGCCATGCCGGTCGCCCGCACAGAACGCCTGCTTACCGCTAAAGAGGCTGCCCATTACCTGCACGTCAGTCTGTTCACCCTGAACCGGATCGAGCAGTCGGGCGGCATCTTGCCCTACCGAACGCCCGGAGGCCATCGGCGCTATAGCATCGACATGCTCGACGCCTATCTGGAAAACACGCGCCGGCAGCGTCTCGGCGGAGCCAATGCGACACTGTCCCCATCGCTCTTGCATAGCGTCAAGGAGCAACAGAATGGCTGAGAAAGTCCTTGTCATTGACGACGAACCGGAGCTGGTCCACCTGATCGCGATCTTCCTGGGCACCGCGGGACTGGAGGTCTGCAGCGCCCAGGATGGTCAGCAGGCGCTGGCGCTTTTAGAGCAATCGCAGCCCGATCTCGTGATCTGTGACATGGTCATGCCCACGCTCGACGGCGTAGCCACCGTCGAAGCGATCCGTTCTGATCCCAAATTCCGCGACCTGCCGATCATCATGCTCTCTGCCCGCGGCCAGAGCGACGATGTCGAGCGCGCTCTTGCGGCAGGGGCGAACGACTACATCACCAAGCCGTTCCGCGGCGCCGAGGTCGTGGCCATCGTCAAGCGTTATCTGCTCGAGAATAGCCGCAAACATCTCGTGGCCATTCACTAACGTCATCGAGCGCCGCTGCCGGCCCGGCTCAAGAAGGCGCAAAAGAGTCTGCGCAGAGGTGGGTGCCCTCATGGCTGAATCTCCATCGGTCGATCAGTTGATCTCTCTGATCGGCCATGACCTGAGCAACCCCCTGGCGACGATCACGGGCTATGCTGATCTGTTGCTGGAAGGATACTGGGGACCCTTGACCACGGCGCAGGCCGAGCAAGTGGCGATCATTCGCACGAGCGCGCAGCGCGCAGCCGCCCTGCTAGGAGCCTTGCTTGACGCTTCCCGCTTGGCGCAGGGCCGACCGCTGCTCCAGATCGATCCGGCCGACCTGCGCTCCCTGGTCGTCGAAGCGATCGAGCAGACCAGGCCCTATTTGAACGGCCGCCAGCAGACGCTCACCGTCTGCGAGTGGCCGGCGCTTCCGCTGCTGAGAGTCGACCGTCGGCGCTTGACGATGGCCATTCATCTGCTGTTGCGCGCCTCGACGCGCGACGCGCCTGCAGGCGCAGCCTTTACACTGGCCTGCGAATGGGCAGGCCCATCCGTCGACAGGGCGGCGATCGTCCTGCGCGCCCCGCCTGCGCCCCCAACAAGCGACATCGACGCGCCGACGGACTCGTCCAACCAGCTCTACGCGCCCACCTTGTTCATCAGCGAGGCGATCGTGCAGGCCCACGGAGGCAAACTGACGTGGGGGGGCGCCCGCTGCTGCGAGATGTTCCGCCTGGAACTTCCGATCATCCCCGAAGCTCACGAGCCTGATTGAGCCTCGAAGATCGCGTACACTTCCTCGCGCGTCGGCAAACTGGCCACCGCTCCCCGTCCGCGCACCTTCAGCGCGGCTGAGATCATCCCCAGGCGCGCCGCATCCAGCGACGACATCCCTCGACACAGCCCATGCAAGAAGGCGCCGTTGAACGCATCGCCCGCGCCGGTCGTATCGCGGGCGGCGATCCCTGGCAGCGGCGGCACAAGCTGGATCGTCCCTAGACTCCGTTCGCCGATCCAACTGCCTGTCATCCCCCATTTGAGGGCGACCGTCTCGACCCCTGCCTGCCAGAAGTATTCGACGATCGCCTGAGGGCGCGCGAGGCCGAGCAGGGTCTGGCTCTCCGCGGGGCCGCCCGGCAAAGCGATCGTCACATAGGGCAGGATCTCGGCGAGGGCCTGGCGCGCCTCCTCTAATGACCACAACTTGAGGCGCAGATTGGGGTCGAACGCCACCGCTACCCCATGAGCGCGCGCGATCTGCGCGGCGCGCAACGCCGTGGCGCGCGCCGACGCCGAGATCGCCTGGGTGATCCCCGTCACCAGGAGGATGCGCGCGCGGGCGATGTACTCCTCGTCGAGGTCGGACGGCTCCATGGTCGAGGGCGCGCTCCCCTTGCGATAGTAGGTGAACTCGCGCTCGCCGCCGGGAAGGAGGCTGATGAAGTAGATGCCGTTGAAGCCCGGCACGACACGACAATGGCTGGTGTCGACGCCCAGCGCCTGCCAGCTACGCAGCAGATAGGGAGCGAAGGGGTCGTCGCCCACTCGCGTGATGAACCCGGTAGACGACCCCATGCGTTGCGCTGCGGCGATGTTGTTGAAGGCGTCGCCGGCGAACGCCTTGGTGAAGGCAGGGGCTTCGGCCAGCGGCTCGTCAGCGAAAAGCTCGATCATGCACTCGCCGATGGCGATCACATCAAGCATACCTGACCTCTATCGGCATTCCTGGCAGTTGTGGAACCAGGTTCGTCCCTCCCTGGCCAAAAACTCGTCGGCGGCCTTGGGTCCCCAGGTCCCCGGCTCGTAGAATTCGAGCGGCGGATTGGGCAGGCTCTGCCACCAACTCAGGAGCGGATCGACCAGAGTCCAGGCCAGCTCGATCTCGTCGCTGCGCGCGAACAGCGAGGCGTCGCCCTGGATGGCGTCCACCAGCAGCCGCTCGTATGCTTCCGGCAGCACATGCTCGCCGAAGTGCTCGCGATAGCTGAACTCCATATCAACGGGCGCCACACGCATGCCCGCGCCCGGCACCTTAGTCTCGAACCGCAGATGCATCCCCTCGTCGGGCTGGATGCGCAGCGAGAGGCTGTTCGGCGTCAGGTCGGCGTTCTCCGGAAAGAGGAAGTGCGGCACCTGCTTGAACTGCAGGGTGACCTCCGTCGCCTTATCGAACAGCGCCTTGCCGGAACGCAGATAGAACGGCACCCCTTGCCAGCGCCAGTTGTCGACGAACAGCTTCATGGCCGCATAGGTGGGGGTGGTCGAGTCCGGCATGACGCCCCGTTCGGCGCGATAGCCGCGATACTGGCCCCACACCACGTCGCTGGGGTTGATCATGCGCACCGAACGCAACACTTTGACCTTCTCATCGCGCAGCGCTTTGGCGTTGAAGACCGCAGGCGGCTCCATAGCGGTGAAGGTGAGCAACTGCAGGATATGGTTTTGGAACATATCGCGCAGGACGCCGGCGTGGTCGTAGTAGCCAGCGCGGTCGCCCACGCCCACCGATTCAGCCATCGTGATCTGCACATGATCGACGTAGTTGCGGTTCCACAGCGGCTCGAAGATGGCGTTGGCAAAGCGGAAGGTCAGGATGTTCTGGACCGTCTCCTTGCCCAGATAATGGTCGATGCGGTACACCTGGCTCTCATCGAAGACGGCGTGGACCTGATCGTTGAGGCGCAGAGCGCTCTCCAGATCGTAGCCGAACGGCTTCTCGATGATGATGCGCGTCCATCCTGCGCTGCGATTCAGGCCAGCCTGGCCGAGGTGGTCGACGATCACCGGATACAGGGCCGGCGGCGTAGAGAGGTAAAAGAGATGGTTGCCGCGCGTGCCCGCGGCATCGTCGAGCCTGGCCAGCCGCTGTTGCAGGAGCTGGTACGTCTCAGGGTCATGATAGCTGCCGCTGATATACGAGATCTGGGCCGCGAAGCGGGGCCACAGTTCGCACAGGCTGGGCTTGAGGCGTGCGTAGGCGGCGACCCCTTCATAGAGCTTGTCCTGGAAATCAGCGTCCGCGAATGGCGTGCGCGCGACGCCGATCACCTGCGTCAGGGGATGCAGCAACCCTTCGCAGGCCAGGCTATGCAGGGCAGGGATCAGCTTACGCTGCGTCAGGTCGCCCGAAGCGCCGAAGATGACGATCGCAACCGGTTCTGGGGGGGAGTTCGAGCGGTTCATAGGCATCCATTCAGAGATAGGATCAACTCAGGATCTCCGTGAGATCCTCTGGCGTCGTGACCGGCGGCAGGCAGACGAAATCGCGGCAGACGTAGGCCGCGGCGCGTCCACCGATCGGACGATGGCCAGCGAGGGCCGGGATGACGGAGGAGGCAGGCTCGCCCTCGCTGAGAAGCACAACGCGATGCGGCTGATACCCCTGACGGCAGACGGCGAGCAACGCCTGCGTATCGGCGGCCTGCGCGTCGCCAGCCACCACGATCAAACGTGGACGGGCCAGCGCACGGTCGAGCGCGATCAGCCACTGGGCGAATCCCAACGGATAGCGCCCCAGCAATGATTGTACCTGAGCAAGGGCCGCGCGCGCCAGATCGAGATAGCGCGGCTCGAGGGCCAGGTCGGCCAGGCGCTGGAGCACATAGGCCGCCATCGCGTTGCCCGAGGGGACGGCGTTGTCTTGCAGCTCACGCGGGCGCACGATCAGGGCCTCATGGTCGTCGCTGGTGTCATAGAACCCAACGGGAGCCGCGAAGCGCGCGATCATCTGGTCGGCCAGCTCGCGGGCGGCGGCATACCAGCGCGCGTCGTGCGTCGCCGCCAACAGCTCGAGCAGCCCCTCGATGAGATGGGTGTAGTCGTCGAGGTAAGCGTTGCCTTTGGCGATCCCCTGGCGCCAGGTGTGCAACAGGCGCCCCTGGCCGTCGCGCAGCTCACGCAATACGAAATCGGCGTTGCGCTCAGCAATCTGCAGATAATCGCGCCGGCCGAGGACGCGCGCGGCTTCCGCGAAGGCGGCGAGCATGAGGCCGTTCCAGGCGACCAGCACCTTGTCGTCACAGCCCGGACGCACGCGGCCCTCGCGCGCGGCCAGCAGTCGCCGACGTGCGTCCGCGAACCGCTCGCGCGCGGCGAGGTCGCCGACGAAGGCGAGGATGTTCTTCCCCTCAAAGTTGCCGCGCTCCGTGACCCCGTACGCCTCCAGGAAGGCTGGCGCGTCGGCGCGGCCCAGCACAGCGGTGATCTCTGCTGGCGTCCACAGGAAGAAGCGCCCCTCTTCTCCCTCGCTATCCGCGTCCTGGGCGGAGTAGAAGCCGCCTGCCGGGTCGGTCATCTCGCGCGCCACATAGTCGAGGGTCTCTTCGGCCACCGCGCGGAACAACGGCTCGCCGGTGACCTGCCAGGCGTGGAGGTAGACGCGCGCGAGCTGGGCGTTGTCGTAGAGCATCTTCTCGAAGTGAGGCGTCACCCAACGCTCATCGACCGAGTAGCGATGGAAGCCGCCGCCGATCTGATCGTACATGCCGCCGCGCGCCATCTTCTCCAGGGTATGCGTGGCCATGCGCAGCGCCTGGGGATGGGCGGTCGTATGATGATAGCGAAGGAGGAACTCGATCGTCATCGGCTGGGGGAACTTGGGGGCGCCGCCCCAGCCGCCGTAGATTTCATCATAGTTGCGCAGGACGCCGCGGAAAGCAGCGTCGATCACCGCCGGCTCGAGCGCGGCATCGCCTGGGGAGGCGGCGGCCTCCGCTTGCTGGCGAATGGCCTCGACAAGGCGCTGGCCGCTCGCCAGAAGGTCGGCGCGTCGATTACGCCACGCGTCGGCCACGGCGAACAAGACCTGTCGAAAGGAGGGCAAGCCGTGGCGCGGGACGGGAGGATAGTACGTGCCGCCATAGAAAGGGACGCCATCGGGCGTCAGGAACGCCGAAAGGGGCCAGCCGCCGCCGCCAGTCATGGCCTGCACGGCAGTCATGTAGATGTGGTCGAGGTCGGGCCGCTCCTCGCGATCGACCTTGATGCTGATGAAGTGCTCGCGCAGGATCGCCGCGACCTCGGGATCCTCGAACGACTCGTGCGCCATCACATGACACCAGTGACAGGCGGAATAGCCGATGCTCAAAAAGATCGGCTTATCTTCGGCCTGGGCGCGCTGCAACGCCTCATCTCCCCAGGGATACCAATCGACGGGATTGTCAGCGTGTTGCAGCAGATAGGGGCTGGTCTCATTCGCAAGCCGGTTTGCCATCTGTGCTCCTGTTGCGGGCCGCCCGAGGCGGCGCTCTCGACGGGGGATCCAGCATCGGGAGTTCCCAGTATACGTCCCAGTCGTCCTCTGGTCTGTGACGGCTCCCCCTATTGCTCCATCGGCCGCCGGTTGCGCCATGCTTCTTCGCTAGCGAGCTTCCCAATGGTCAGCCAGGGGGATGGGCCTTGTGCTACCCCGCTGTGTGGCTCAAGGGGTACTGCAAGGGGCTTGGCCAGTCGCTCAACATCGACTATACTATCTTTATCTGGAAGAGCGCGTTGGTGAAAGGGAGACGAAGGGAGAGCACATTGTCATTCTTCGCGACAGATGCCTTGTGGGTGCAGGCCGAGCGTTTGCGCCAGGCAGTGGCTGATGTGTTCGAGGTCGATGATGTGACGGTCGGCGGCGATCGCGCGCAGACGATCCGACTGCGCGGGCGCCTGCGCGTGGCGTCGGACCAGGCGTATGCGCTGATCTATGAACGATTTCGCGCGCTGGGGTTCACACCGCTCCTGCGGCGCGACCCAGGGGGGGAGACGATCATCGCCGCCCCCGGCACGATCCCGACGACAGCGCCGAGTCGTGGATGGGCGCCGGCCCTGTTGCTGGCGCTGACGCTGGCCTCTGTGATCTATATCGGCGCAGCGATGGACCCCCTACCGGGCGGCAGGCTGAGCTTGCTCAACGGCCTCCCCTTTGCCGTCAGCCTGATCTCCATCCTGGGCGCGCACGAGCTGGGGCATTACTTCGCCGCCCGTCGCATGGGCACTCCCGTGACCCTGCCCTATTTCATCCCGATGCCTGTGCCGCCCTTCGGGACGATGGGGGCCTTTATCCAGATGAAGGCCCCCACGCGCGATCGTCGGGCGCTGCTCAAGATCGCGATCGCCGGCCCGCTGACGGGGTTGGCCGTCGCCGTGCCGGTGCTGCTCCTCGGCCTGGTCTTGTCCAGGGTCGAACCGTTGCCGCCGGGCGGATACATCATGGAGGGGAATTCCCTCCTCTACGCCGCTCTCAAGATCATCCGCTTTGGCCGTTTCTTGCCCGCCGACGGCCTCGACGTGATCCTGCATCCGGTCGCCTTCGCTGGCTGGGCGGGCCTCCTCGTCACCGGCCTCAACCTGATTCCGGCGGGGCAGCTAGACGGCGGCCATGTGGCCTATGCGCTGTTGGGCGCGTATGCTCGCTATCTGACCGCCGCCATCATCGCGATCTTGATCGGCCTGGGCTTCCTGTGGAACGGTTGGTGGTTGTGGGCGTTCCTGGTATTTCTGTTCAGTCGAACGCAGGCGGCGCCGCTCGATGACATCACACAACTGACGGGGCCGCAGCGCGCGATCGCCGTCGGCATGCTGATCCTGTTCGTGCTCGTGTTCACACCCGTTCCCTTGACCGTGCATTTCTAGGGGAAGGGAGGTCAGCCATCGTCTTGGGCAAGGTTCCAGCGCACCGAGGGAGATCATCATGACGAAATTGAGGGGCTGGGGTCCTTGCCTGCTGGCCCTGGGGCTGGTTCTCAGTCTGGCGATGACTGTGAACGCCGTGCCTCCCCTGCCCAACTTGATCTACGGCCAGGCGCGCATCAACGGCGCAGACGTAGCGCCAGGCGAGCTGGTCGTGGCCTGGGCAGGGGGAACTCCCGTCGCGCAGACGACGGTCGTCGCTGTCGCTCACTATGCGTTGGACATCCCCGGCAACCCCGCCTGGGACCCGCGAACCACCCCCTGGCCGGTGGGAGTGGTGATCTCGTTCACCATCGCTGGCTATCCGGCGCCGCAGACTGCGGTGTGGAGCAGCGGCGCTTTGCAGATGCTCGACCTGAACGCCATTGCCTCGCCGTCGGCGACGCCTACGGCAACGAATACACCAACGCCAACGAACACGCCGACGCATACCTACACGCCCAGCCCCTCGCCGACGCACACGCCCAGCGCAACGCCAACGAATACGCCAACGCGCACCTACACGCCGAGCGCAACGCCAACGAATACGCCAACCAATACGCCCACGCGGACGAACACTCCCAGCGCAACGGCCACACCAACGAATACGCCGACGCGCACCTATACCCCCAGCGCCACGCCCACGAACACGCCGACGCGCACGAACACGCCCAGCGCCACGGCTACGAATACGCCAACGTCAACGAATACACCAACGAATACCTACACGCCCAGCGCAACGCCAACGAATACGCCAAGGCCAACGAATACGCCAACGAATACATCAACGCCAACGAATACGCCCAGCGCCACGTCGTCGCCGACGCCGACGAGTACGCCGCGTCCGTCATTGTCCCGGCTCTACTTGCCGCAAATCTTGCGCCATCTGCCTGCCGCGCCGCCGACCGTCACGCCCACACCGATCCCCCCAACGCCGACGGAAACGCCGACCGCGATCCCCTCAGAGATCCAGGCCGAAGCGCCGCCAGAGATTCCGACAGAGACGCCGGCCGCCCAACAAGCAAAGGCGCCGGTCTCAACGGCGCCTCTCCCGAACAGCCTCTTCCTGCCGCTGATCTTGCGCTCATCCGGCTGAGCGCGCCGATCGCATTGTCTTGTCCAGACGCCCCTACCCCACCAGCGCACGGCTGAGCGCGTTATGGCGACGCACCAGCGCTCCGAGATCGACGCGCGTCAGATTTCCATCCTCAACGATCACCTCGCCGTTGATGACGCTAAGATCGACCGTCTGCGGCGTGCAGAAGACGAGGGCGGCCACAGGATCGTGCAGGGCGCCAGCATAGGCTAACCGCTCCAAGCGGAAGCCGATGAAGTCGGCGGCCAGATTCGGCTCCAGCGCGCCGATATCATCCCGGCCGAGGACGCGCGCGCCGCCGCGCGTGGCGAGATCGAGGGCATCCCAGGCGCCAAGCGCAGCGGCATCCCCCAGGACGCGCTGCAGCAGCATCGCCTGGCGAGCTTCCGCCAGCAGATGCGAGCTGTCATTGGAGGCAGAGCCATCCACGCCCAATCCCACCGTCACTCCTGCGCGACGCATAGCGCGGATCGGCGCAATCCCTGACGCCAGGCGCATGTTGGACGACGGACAGTGGGCAACCCCCGTGCCCGTGCGCGCCAGGACGCCGATCTCACGGGCATCGACGTGGATGACGTGGGCGTGCCACACATCATCCCCCAACCATCCCAGTTGCTCCATATAAGCCAACGGGCGCACACCAAAACGCTCTACGCAAAAATGCTCCTCATCTTTGGTCTCAGCCAGATGGGTGTGCAGCCGCACGCGGTACGCGCGGGCCAATGCCGCCGCCTCGCGCATGAGGTCAGGCGTCACCGAGAAGGGCGAACACGGAGCCACGCCGACTCGCACCATCCCGAACCGCTCGGGCTGATGGAAGGTCTCGATGGCGCGTTGACAATCGCGCAGGATCGTCGCCTCGTCCTCGACCACAGCGTCGGGTGGCAATCCTCCCCGCGACTCCCCCAGCGACATTGAGCCGCGCGTGGGATGGAAACGGACGCCTAATTCCTGGGCGGCCCGGATCTCGTCATCGATGCGCGCGCCGTTGGGGTAAAGATAGAGATGATCGGACGTCGTCGTGCAACCGGAGAGGATCAGTTCGGCCAGCCCGACCTGGGCGCTGACGTAGACCGCCTCCGGAGTGAGATTGGCCCAAATACGATAGAGGGTTTGCAGCCAGTGAAACAGGTCAGCATCTTGGGCGGCAGGCACGGCGCGCGTGAGCGTCTGGTACAGATGATGATGTGTGTTGACCAGGCCCGGCAACACGATCATGCCACGAGCATCGATGATACGATCGGCCGTGCGATAGGCAGGAGGTAGATCGGCGCTACGCCCCACCCAGGCGATAGCCGGCCCATCCGCCCACAAGGCGCCGTCCTCGACCTGACGGCGCTCATCGGCCGCGAGCACGAGCACATCAGCGTGACGCAGGAGCAAGGTGGACAAGGGAACCTCCTGGGGAAGTCCTTTTGGCTCAGAGCGTTCTGGGAGGAAACGCGCGTCCAGGGAAACAGTCACCTGGTCGGGATAGCAGGCTCAGGGAGAAGTCAGGTTCATCGGCTTGATGGCATCAGCGGCCGCCCAGCCGGATAACGCCGCCCCTTCAACGCGCGGGCCTCCGAAGGCGTCGCCAGCGATCAACAACGGCGGCTGCTCACTCACGGCCAGATACAGGCCCTGCTCGCTGGAGATCGGCTTGCTATACCGCCAGCCATGCACCACGAACTCGATCACGTCCGAACCCAGCCAGGGGCGGGCCGCTTCGAGCAGCTTCTGACCGCTCGTCTGTCGATCGACATCCCAATGCTCCAGGCTGAACGCTGCCGTCGCATGGATGGTGACCGCTGGCACGGCCGAGACACCCTTCAGTTGATTGTCAGCGATCCAGGCGATGGGACCTTCCGCGGGCGTCAGGCATCCAGGGGAAGGAATGCGCGTCGGGCCGGCGAGCGTCGCCATGACGGCCAGGCAGCGCTCGTACTCGATGCGTTCGAGGCGCGCGCGCGTTTCGGGAGACAGTTGGACCTGTCCGGCGTCCAGCAGGACCAGGACCTGCGGCGTCGGTGCGGTCAGCACGACGGCGCCAGCCAGGATCGTTTCCCCGCCCTCCAAATCAGCGATCCAGCCAGCCGTATGGCGACGCAAACGAATCGACCGCTTCGCCAGAAGAAGGTCGAGGCGACGAGCGAGATGATGAGCGATGGCGGCCACTCCCCCCTACCTCGGCGGGAACAGATTCCTGACATCAACGCGCCTTGATCGCCACCGCCTCCGGCGTAGGCCCGAAATGTTTGAGCATGACGATGGGATCGGTGCGGCTGGGATTGGTGATCTTGACGCCAGCCTGGGCAGCAGCACAGGAGACGAAATATTCGTCGTGGGTCAACTGGCCGAACCGGATCAGGGTGGGAGTCTCGATCGGCCAGACGCCCATGGCGCCGTGACCCTGCAACATGATCATGCCGTACGGGCCAGGGTCGCGAATCGTCACCGTGCGGCCGGGAAGGACGGTCAGTTCCTTAGCGGCAAAGAACTCGCAACCGTAGGTGACCCAAACCTCACGGTATCCTTCGTCTTCCATTTCAGCCAACGGCTTGACCGGCACCGGCGGCCGGAAGTGTTCTTCCTTGAAGTTGGGCTTGGTGTTGGCGGGAAAGTCGACGAGCGAAGTGATGAAGTCCAGGTCGTGATGTTTGTCCGGCGGGACATTCTTGACCAGCAGCTCCCACGGCGTCGGCGCGTCGCTGACCAACGACTGGAACATGGCGAAGACATCGCTGGCCCACTGGGGTTCGTAGGTACACAGGCTGCCTGGCGCATGCAGGATGCCGGCCGGCACGAACCAACCAGTGCCAGGCTGCAAGCGATAGGCTTTGGCCAAATCCGTGATGTGGTTATCGCCCTGGTCCCAGATCTCCAGACAGTGGCGCACCTGTTCCGGCGTCGTCCCCGGCTCCAGCCCGAAGAACGTGTGCGGGAAATCGGCGCCGTAGTTATTAAGCTGGATGGGGAAATAGTACGCTTCCGGTTTGCCGTCCATGCCCACGAGGGCCGCATGTTCGGGACGCTGATGAAGATGATGAGGCAACGGCCCCTTGTTATCGAAGAACTTGGAGTAGATGGGCCACTTATGGTACTTGTTCCACAGCTCGTCTCCCAGCAACGTAGCGCCCAATTCGGCCACGACATCGACCAGGAGCGCCTTCTGAGGGCGGCTCTCATCGCCGTAGACGACGTAGCTCAACCCTTCGTCCGGCGTGGTCAAGGGGCCGTTGTCGGCCTTGGTGGTGGAAGCAAGCCAGCGTTCGTCGATGCCGCCGCGGTGCGCCCCGAAGGCATAATAATCATCGGGATGCAACTTAATGCGTCGGCCCGGGATACAGAACGAACGCGGCACCCAGGTGGGAGACAGGCGCAGGATGCCCTCTCCCTGCTCAAAAGCTTTCTGGATCATGGTCGTCTCCTTAGAGAGAAACGAGCAAACGAGCGACGATTGACCATCGATGATCGGCGGGCAACCCAATCGTCACGCGTCAATCGTTACTCGTCAATCGTTACTCGTTACTCGTCACTCGTCGCTCATCCACCAACATATCCCCGAATGAGCCTCTGCATCTCACGCAGGTGCGTCAACCCCGTGCGCAGCTCTGCGTCCAGTTTATCGGCCGGGATGTTGCCGCCGCGCGCGTCGTAAGGGGCCTTGCCTTTGGGGAGCGGCTCCAACGAAACGCCTCCCTCGTAGTCGATGTCGTGCAGGGCGCGCAAGATCTCTTTCCAGGGCATCGTCCCCATCCCTGGCGCCTCGCGTGTGTTGTCAGCCGCATGCAAATGCTGGAACCAGTAATGGCCTGCGCGACGGATCGCGTTAGGGATGCCGTCTCCTTCCTCGATCTGCATGTGGAACGTGTCCCCCATGATGCGGCAGGCGGGGTGGTCGATCCTCTTCGCCAGGTCGATGGCGTCGGCTACGCTGTAGACCAGGCCGACCTCGTAGCGATTGATCGGCTCGATGGTGAGCAGGATGCCCTGGGCGCCGGCGTACTCGGCCGCGACGCGCATCGGCTCGACGGCGGTCGCGAGATCGGCCTCCCGCGAGACGAAGGGCGCCGGCTGGCCGACCAGGCTGGGCACCACGAGGACGCTGCGTGCGCCGACCTCCTTGGCCAGGTCCACGCACGCCTTGACGTAGTCGATGGCCTTCTGGCGCTCGCGCGCGTCGGGATGCGAGAAGAGGCGCAGGTCGGTGGGGTCAGGGCCTGGATGCATCCCACAGATCGACTGCACGCGCAGGCCCGCATCCGCGACCAGACGCCTGACCTCAGCGGCCTTGTACTCCTGCGGCTCCCCCACCAGCTCGATGCCATCGAAGCCGATCGCCGCCGTTCGCCTCACCACTTCGGCCAGGGAGACCCCGCCGAAGATCCACGTGTTCACGAAAAACTGGATGTCACGTTGCATGGTTCCTCCTCTATGCGTCGCATAACCTCAACAGGCTTGCGTACATGCGCCTGGCCGCTTCGGCGGGCGGCATCGCCCACAGCTCCTCGTTGAACAGCTCGATGGCGAAGTAGCCGGCATAGCCGTAGCGCTCGATCTGCCCAAAGAGGCCGTGCAGGTCGAGGATCCCTTCGCCAGGCAGGACGCGATCGCTATTGCAGTTGGAAAGCTCGCCCGGTTTATCGCGCATGTCGTTGACATGCACATGCCGGATCAGGGCGACCGTCTGCGGCGTGAGCTGATCGAATTTGGTTGGCGTGCAATGATAGTGGGCCGGGTCGAAGATGATGCCGACGTTCGACCTGCACGCGCGCTGCGCGATCGCCGCGGCGGTGCGCAGCGACTTGACGATGGGGGACCAGTTGGCCTCGATGCACAGCACGACGCCAGTTTCAGCGATAGCGTCGGCCACGGTTGCGAAGACAGCCGCCATCTCACCGATGGGGTCGGCGACCTGGGCAAGGTCGGCTGGCCCATCGGTGCCCACCACCAGATTGACGCCGCCCAGCTCGGCCAGCAGGCGAGCGTTCTCGAGGACGCGCGCCTGATTGCGGGCGCGCGATTCGGGCGCCGAGAAGCACTCCACGACGCAGTCGAAGCCGCCGATACAACGCATCTCATTGTCGGCCAGCAGTCGCTGGACCTCGGCCACCGTATGCCCCTGAGCCAGGTAGCGGCGGACATGCTCGAGCGGGAACTCGACGTTGCGGAAGCCAGCGGCGCGGTAGGCGGGCAGGCACTCCTCGATGCCGAAGCGGATCGTCGAAACCGAGTTGATCGCCAACTGAGATCGCTTCATGGGAGCACCACCGCCGCCGAGCAGGGCGGAATATGGACGCCCGCAGCGACCGGACGCCAGGTCGGGTCGTCGACCAGTCGATAGCGCTGGAGAGCGCCGCCATCATCGAGCGTTACCTGCACCGTGACTGCCTCCTTCTCATCGTAGTTGGCGATCGCCACCGCCAGTTCACCAGTGTCGCGATGCGCGAAGACGGCGTACGGATGATGTGGCTTGCCCGCCGCCGTGACGCGGGCGCCGACCTCATGTCGGAACTCGCCGTCCCAGAAGTATTCGCGCAGCTCCGTGCGCAACGCGTCCATCTGCCGGCCATAGGCAACCGTCAAGGGGAAATCGTCCAGATGGCCCTTGAAGTTGTACGGCTCATAGCTGATGATGTAGCGATAGAGCAGGCACTGATTGATCATGTTGCGATCGTTGAAGCCGGTCACGGCCGTCATCAGCGGCGCGTCGGGCGCCATGTAACGCGAGAGCGGGATATGTTCCTTGTTCTCGCTGCGATGATAGGAGAGATGGTATGCTTCCAGCTCCCAATCGTAGCACGCCTCTCCGGCGAAGAGAAAATCGGGATTCACCGGATCGCTGATGCGATGGAAGTTGGCGATCAACTTGCGATCGTTGGCGTAGACCGGCGCGCCCGGACGATGGCCATGGCTCGTGTCGAAGCAGAGGAGCGCAGGCGAGTGGTGCAGACATTCGTCGAAGAGGATGCCATCTGCGCCCAACTCCACCGTCTTGCGGAACTCGGCATCGCAGATGCGAAGATACTCCTCGCTCAGGAAGCACATGGGGATCAGGCGCTTGGTGTTGATGTCGAGCAACTGTGTGGCGGTCTGATACTGATAGCCCTGATAGTGATAATAGTCGCCATACGGATCTTTGATCGCCTGCTTGACCAGCTCGCGGCGGAACCATTCGGTGGCGCGATCGGCCCAGGTGAACTTGGAGAAGAGGATGAGTTTCACCCCCATGGCCTGGATGGCGGCGATCGCCTGTTTCAGCTCGTCCCACGTGCCCAGGCGCGGGTCCGGGTCATGGGAAGGGTTGCCCTGGTCCTGGCCGCCGTCGTTCCAGCCGACCAATTGGATGGCCTTGACGCCGTGGCGAGCGCATTCGGCGCCGATCGCAGGCAACTCCTTGAAGGGGATGCGCAGCTCGTCCTCGGGGGAGTTGATGTGGATCTGTTGCCAGGCATGCGGCTCTTTGGCCCACTCCGGGATTCGCGGCGCCTGGAACCAGGTAGCGCGCCAGCGCTTATAGATGTCCACCCCCTGTTGCCAGCCGCCCTGATAGGCTTCGAGGGCGATTGGCGTCAGGGAGCGCGTCTCGCCGGGCTGAATGTAGGGGACGTGGACGGCCGCGAAGCGCGTCGCCACATCTTTGCCGCTGATCGCCATCTGTTCGGGGACGCGCGCGTCGATCGAGCTGCCGTAGCCAGGGCGCAGTTCCGTATGCCAGGCGACCAACTCGCTGCTGGGGGCGTTGACGCCTGCGTAGAGGCCCTGGCGGGCGCCGCGCAGCAAGATGTAAGGAGCCATGGGCGCGCCCACGCCGGGGCTCCAGGGCGCGAACTGGGTCGGATAATCGACGCCATAGTACCCGCGCAGATTCTGGTAAGTGGGCCACAGCGACCACTCGGCTGCTGTAGCGTAGTTGTACAGGAACGTTTTGAACCATTCCTCGTCGAGGGGATGCTGCACATCTCCCAGGTAGGGGAGATAGACGTTCTCGACGACATAAGCAGAGCGGTTCTCGATCGTCATGGCGTAGACGGCCTGACGCGCGCTGAGCGTGACCGTCAGCGTCAGCTTGGTGTCGAGCCTACCGCCCGCCTGCGAGGTCACGCCATCCCAGACGAAGGTCGCGCGGTCGCTGGCTACCTCGAGCGCCGTCAGCGGCTGCTGTTCGCCGTGAACGGGATTGTTGCGGCGTTCCTCGGAGAGAGGCACAAGCAAGCGAAAGGACAGCCCAAGGTGAGGGCGGTTGAGGATCTCCCAGCCGGTAGCGACGGCGGTCAACCCGACCAGTGCGCCCGTCTGGCGTGAGAACTCGAGACGGAGAGAATCATTCCGCAGAACAAAGGTGGACATCAGGGTGCTCCTTGAGGGAGGGATGGGGGCGAGTAACGATTGAGGGGTGACCATAGACAATCGTCAATCGTTACTCATCACTTATCACTGATCAGCCGTTCAAAGCGCGCCTGGAAGAAGCGTAGATACTTCGGCTCATAGGTCATCCGCAGGCCGACAGCCTGTGAGCGGTTCCACCACACTTCTTCCACCGCTTCCGCGGTCACGTCCATATGGGCCTGCGTGTAGACGCGGCGAGGGATCGTCAAGCGCACAAGCTCGAGCTTGGGATAGCGATGATCGCCGGTCTGCGGGTCGCGTCCGGCGGAGACGATCCCGCGCTCCATAGCGCGCACGCCAGCTTCCACATAGATGTTGGCAGCCAGGGCCTGGGCGGGAAACTGATCCTGAGGGATCTGCGGGTAGAAGCGTCGAGCGTCGAGGAAGACAGCATGGCCGCCGATCGGCAGCACGATCGGCACGTCCCAGTCGAGCAGTTTTTTGCCCAGATATTCCACCTGGCCCACGCGCGCCCGAATATGATCGTCGTCGACCGATTCCTCGATCCCGCGCGCCATCGCCTCCATATCGCGGCCAGCCAGCCCGCCGTATGTGTGCAACCCTTCAAACACCACGACCAGGTTGCTCGCCTCTTCGAACTTCTCACGGTCGTTGAGTGCCAGCCAGCCGCCGATATTCACCAGCGTATCCTTTTTGGCGCTCATCCAGCAACCATCCGTGTAGGAGCAGAACTCTCGTAAGATCTCGGCGATCTTGCGTTGCGCGTATCCTTCCTCGCGGGTCTGGATGAAGTAGGCATTTTCGATCGCGCGCGTCGCGTCGAGCAGGATGGGAATCCCGTGACGATCGCACAAGGCGCGCAGCTCGCGCACATTCTGCATCGACACGGGCTGGCCGCCGGCCATATTGACGGTGGCGGCCAGGCTGATGTAGGGGACGCGGGACGCGCCCACGCGCTGGATGAGATCTTCCAGCTTTTGCAGGTCCACGTTGCCCTTGAATGGATGCAGATTCTGCGGGTCGTGCGCCTCATCGATGATCACATCCACGAACGTGCCGCCGGCCATCTCCTGATGGAGGCGTGTGGTCGTGAAGTACATGTTGCCAGGGATGTAGTCGCCGGGCTTGATGTAAACGCGGGAGATGATATGCTCCGCGCCGCGGCCCTGGTGCGTGGGGACGATATAGCGATAGCCGTAGTACTTCTGAATGTTGGCCTCAAGATGATAGAAGTTGCGACTGCCGGCGTATGCCTCATCGCCCAGCATCAATCCGGCCCATTGGACATCGCTCATGGCGGACGTGCCGGAATCGGTGAGGAGATCGATGTAGACATCTTGGGAGCGCAGCAGGAACGTGTTGTAGCCAGCTTCAGCGATGCAGCGCTCGCGATACTCGCGGGTGGTCCAGGGCGCGGCCTCGACCATCTTGATCTTCCAAGGCTCAGCCCAGGAGCGGTGGGAAGGATCGCGGCGACGGAGGGGAGGGGATGTCGTCATAGGCGATTGGATCTCCTTTCAAATGGAAGGACAAAAGAGAAAGGTGCAAGGGCAAAAGGGAAAGGGATTGATGCGTTTTATCGCTCTCTCGCTGATTCGCTCTCTCGCTCTCTCGCTGATTCGCTCTCTCGCTCCCTCGCTGACTCGCCTTCTCGCTGATTTGCCTTCTCGCTGATTCGCCCCCTCGCCGACTCGCTACCCCTTCACCGCGCCGGCCGTCAACCCCTGGATGAACTGGCGCTGCATGATCACGTAGAGGAGGATCATGGGAAGCGAGCCGATGCTGAGGGCGGCGAACACCTGCTCCCACTCGGTGCGTCCCCAGGCATAGAAGAAGACCTGGATCGCCAGCGGGATCGTGCGCATCTCCGGGCTACGAATCAAGATCAAGGGAAGAAAGTATTCGTTCCATGAGCCGACGAACTGGAGGATCGAGACAGTAGCGATCGCTGGGCCAGAGATAGGCGCGACCACGCGCAAGAACGCGGTCAGATCGGTGCAACCATCGACCTTGGCTGCCTCCAGCAGCTCGCCAGGAACGGAGAAGAAGAAGGCGCGGAAGATGAAAATGGCAAGAGGCAGACCGCCAGCTACGGAGGGAAGGATCAGCCCCAAGTAACTATCGGTCATGCGCAACTTGACCAGCATCACATAAAGTGGGATCACCGGCACAGGCGCCTGCATTGTGAAAATGAAGACCAGGAAAATAAGAGTGCTGAGACGGAAGCGCAGGCGCGCAAAGGCGAACCCGGCCAGCGACGCCATGACAACCACCAGGATCACCACACTCAACGCAACGACCACGCTGTTGAAAAGCGCGTTGCCCAGCTTGGCCGTCTCCCATGCTTCCGTGTAGTTCACCCACGCGAGCCTCATCGGCGGGGACCAGACATGAGTTACGATCTCGTCGCGCGTCTTGAACGAGGCGAAGACCATCCAGACGACGGGATAGACGATCGTGACGGTGAAAAAGGCCAGGATCAGATGACTGAAGACGCGCGTCAACTGCTGGTCGAGACGCACGGACATGGTAGCAGAACGACCAGCATCGATCGGAGGTGTCAGCGTTTTCTCCATTGCCCCTACTCCCGCGTGCTATCGCGCGACATCAACTTGATCTGCAGCGCGGCGATGACCGTGACCAGGATCAACATCATATAGGACATGGCGGCAGCATAGCCGAACCGATAGAACTTGAACCCACGCAAGTAGATGTGGAGCGCCATGACGATCGTGGAGTTGGCAGGGCCGCCCTCCGTCATGACATAGGGGATGTCGAAGACATTGAAGGCCCCCATCAACGACAGGGTGACGTTGACCAGGGTCACTGGCTGCAGCAACGGCAAGGTGATACTCGTCAACTGGCGCAGGCGTGAGGCGCCGTCGATACGCGCCGCCTCATACAGCTCGTTGGGGATCGTCTGCAAGCCCGCCAGAAAGATCACCATATGAAACCCATACCATTTCCAAATGTCCACAACCACCAGTGACCACAACGCTACCCTGGTATCGCCCAACCAGTCGAGGATGAATGAATCCAGCTTGAGCGCGCGCAAGAGGCTATTGACCAGACCGATCTGACTATTGTAAAGCCAGGCCCACAGGATGCCGACGACGACAAACGACATGACGACGGGGGTGAAAAGCGCGGTACGATAGAAGCCGCGCCCGCGCAAGGCCTGATTCAGCAGCAAGGCCAAAAAGAGCGAAAGGATCGTCTTGCCCAGAACGGTGCCGAAGGCGTACTTCACGTTATTCCACAGGGCCATGGCGATGATCTCATCTTCCAACATGCGCTGGAAGTTTTGCAGGCCGACGAACTGAGCTGGTTCGATGCCATCCCAGCGCAGCAACGCCAGATAAATCCCTGCGATCATCGGCGCCAGTTTGAAGGTGAAATAGACGAGGACGGCGGGAAGAATCCACAGATAAGGGGCCCACGCGTGGCGGCGTCGCCGACTGGCTTGAGCTTTTACTGCCATGGCTTTGGCTCCCGGCGAAGGACAACGATCAACCATCGGAGATCAGACCTCCGGCAGTTGCCTAGACCCCATCCGAAAAACGTTTCTGGCTGGTCTCCTGACCAGCCAGGGGCACGGTCAGGAGACCGTGCCGAAACCTTTGGATAGGTTCCTAGTGACAGAGGTCTGATAGCGCATGATTGATCGGCGCCTACCGCCTGTTTACATCTCGAATTTGTACCCATCCTTGTAGAGGTCATCCAACACCTTCTGGATGGCCTGAGCGGCCTCGTCCGGCTTTTTGGTGCCGGCGACGATCGCCTGCTGATTTTCCTGGAAGGCGCGGGTGATCTCGGGCGGCCAGAACCAGTCGAGATAAGTGGTCTGGTTTTCGGCGCACTCGGTAGCGTACTTGATCGCCAGAGGGTCATCACTGGCCTGGACATTCTTGTTGGTCGAGACGGGATCCTTGTTGAGATCGTTCGACCATTTGACCCATTCATCGCTGGTGATGAGGTCCAGGACGCTCAGGGCCAGGTCCATGCGCTCCGGCGCGATCTTGGCGTAGATGCAATCCGCCGAGCCGGTGCCGCCGGGGAGCTGCCGCTGAACGCTCGTGTCATCGACCGCGAGGAACGGCAACGTCAGGGAGAGGTCTAGCTCGGGGTAGTCGCCCTGGCGGTAGAGGCCAACGCGCCATGTATGTTCGTACCAGAACGCCGCCTTTCCCTGTGTGAAGGCGATCCAGGCCGCATCGCTGTCCATGCTGTTGACGCCATCGATGAACATACCATCTCTGGCATAGCGGTTCAGCAGCTCCAGCGCTGCAACGTGCTCTGGGTCGGTGAATTTCATCTCCCCTGCCAATGTTTTGAAGGTGTTCTCGATCGACTGGTTCTTGGAGGTCTGCGCATGGGCCCAGAATTGCCAGACCGGCCACAGATAGATGTTCTTACCAGCGTGTACGAACGGAGCGATGCCCGCCTCTTTCAACGCCGGAGCGATCTCCAGCAGCTCCTGGTAGGTCTGTAGCTCTTTCGTGACCCCCACTTTCTCCAGAGCTTTCTTGTTGATGAGGAAGGGAAAGCCGCTGATGCCGCCGCGCGGCAGCGCCCACAGCTTACCGCCGATCGTATATGTGCGCAACCCGACCTCGCGGAACCGATCCTTGTAGGGGATGAGGTCAGTCAAGTCGATCAACTTGCCACCCACGGCGTAGCGGCGCAAGTCCTGGCCGTTGAGGTCCATGAGGTCGATTTGATCGCCAGCCACTTCTGCCGCGGCGAACAACTCGGTATAGCGCTCGCTGGTGAGGCCGCGCCATTCGACCTTGACGCCGGGATGCGCCTGTTCGATGGCGTCGATCAAAGGCTGATTTTGCTCAGCGTTGCCGGCGCTCATGACGACGAACTTGCCCTGGTAAGCGCCAGCCGGCTTCGCCTCCTCGACAGCAGGCGCGACAGGGGCGGCGGGGGCCGCGGGCGCGCAGGCCGCCAACGCCAGCCCGGCGCCGGTCACGGCGCTCAAACGCAGAAACTCACGACGGGACAGGTGCTTGGCAGACATCTTGATGCTTCTCCTTTCGTAGGAAATGGGCCAACCGTAGACGGCGCGGCCCAGGCGGATCCCTGAGAGGAAAACGATGAGTCGGCGGTCGGCGGTCGCTCACACAGCAACCATACGGTCAATTCGGGTTCCAGGCGGCGGCGCCGTCGACTGACGCACCACCAGCCCCGGCTCAATCACCAGTTGCGGCTGGGCGATCTCTCTGCCCCCCAGCATGTCGAGCAACAACTGCACGCCCAACGTCGCCAACTGGGCGAACGACTGACGCACCGTCGTCAACGGGGGGTTCTGGAAGGCAGCCAGCTCGATGTCGTCCAGGCCAATCACGGAGATGTCGTCCGGCACGCGCAGGCCAGCCTCGGCGATGGCGCGCATGGCGCCGATCGCCATGCGGTCGTTGGCGCTGAAGACCGCCGTGGGACGCGGGGAATGAGCTAACAACCGCTGCATCGCCCGATAGCCAGCCATGCACTCCCAATTGCCTTCCCCCATGGCGCACGGGCCAGGCGCCAGGCGCCGCTCGCGGATCGCCTCCTCGAAGCCCTGCAATCGCTCGCGCGCCAGACGCAGGGCGAGCGGCCCGCTGATATGGGCGATGCACGTATGCCCCAGGTCGAGCAGATGCTCGGCCGCCATGCGACCGGCCTTCACGTTGTTGAGCGTGACGGAAGGGCCGTCATAGTGCTCCGGGATGCGGTCGATGGCCACGGAGGGGATGCCCGCCTGCCGCAGCGTCTCCAGACTCTTCATGTGGTCTTCCGCCGAGACGAACAGCACCCCATCGACCCAGCGCTCGGTCGCCATGCGAATGTACTGCGCCTCGCGCTCGACGTCGTCGTGGGTGTTGTAGAAGGTGAGGCTGTAGCCGAAGGTATGGGCGTAGTCCTCCGCCGCGCTCGCCATCGTCGCGAACGAAGGATTGGCGATGTCGGAGACGACGACGGCGAGCGTGCGCGTCCGTCGCGTGCGCAGGCTGCGCGCCACCGTGTAGGGTCGGTAGCCAAGCTGGGCGATCACCGCCTGCACACGCTGGCGCGTCTCTTCGGTGATCCCCGGCTTGCCGTTGACAACGCAGGAGACCGTCTGCACCGACACGCCCGCCGCGCGAGCGACATCACGCATGGTGGGGAGACGAGGGCTTCGATTCACGGGAAACGCACCCCTTCAGAGTCGCAGATCGCGATGCCGTTGCCATCAGGATCCGAGAGCGGTAACGCCCGTCTTCCGAGATGTCTGACGAGCGCAAGACGCCACGCAGCGAGAAAGCCATGGACAGAGGCGAAGATTTAATGAACGTTCACGTGAACGTTCACATTATAACACAAACGAGAGGCACTGTCAAACTAACCGCTTCCTGGGTCCTGAGGGGAAATCTGGAGGGGTCAAGGACGAGGGATCATGTCCAGCATGGCCAGACGACACTCGCCCGGCAACGCGATCAGGGGAGAAGGCAGAGGCTGTCCCTCACAGGAACGGGATCATCCGCGCGAGGGGCGTCGACGCATACGCCTCCCCCCGATAAGCCGCCAGCCGTTGCAGCGCCGCCTCGCGCACCGCGCGCAATTCCTCGGCCGCTGGCTCCAGGGTCGTCATCGCGCTGGCAACCACATGGTTGTCGAGGATGGCCTGCGCCGCCGCGAACGGCACATCGAGCCGGCTGAAGATCCAGGCAATCACGCCGCCGTACCAGCGCACGCGCGCCGCCGCGCCCGCCGCAAACGTCGAGGTCGGCTGCCCATCGAAAGTCAGGCGCCCCACCTCACCCAGAGTCGCGCCGCTGAGGACGCCATGGACGACCGAGATCGTCTCGGCGCCGCAACGCCAGAACTCATCCGGGCCAAGACACCGCATCTCGGCGCCAGGATCGGCGAAGATGGCCGCTGCCGCCGCGCGCGTGTAGAGCTTGTAGCCGGAGTTGAAATCGGGGACGGTCCCCGATCCGGCGCAGAAGCGCAGGTCGAGCACACGACCCCGCTGCGCCAGGTGATAGCGCAGCGCATCGAGCAAAACCCAATTCTGCAACTGCTCCAACTCGCCGCGCAGCCATCCCATCGGGCGATGTAAACTGATGCGACGCCCGATCACCAGCGCGCGCGCGTTGTCTGTCTCGGCCACGATGTGCAAAGCCGCTCGCGCCAGGTTGGGCAGGTCGTTGATGAAGTGATCGGCGTCGGCGTCGCGCACCGCCAGGAGGTCGACCGTCGGCCGTTCCTGCAGCAGCCACTGCATGCCCTGCGTCACAGCGTGCTCTTTGCCGCGGTTCTCTTCCTCAATCAGCAGGACAGGCGCGCTTCCCTCGACCGCGTGCAGCCGATCGCGCTCAGCTCGCGCGAGGGCCGCCACGCGCGGGCTGCCGTCCACCACCAGGACGACGTTCTCCAACGGCAGGAAGCGCGCGCAGTCGGCCAGCGTCAGCCGCAGCAGCTCGGACGCCGCCGCATCCGGCTCACTTGGATTGTACCAGACCGGGATCACCATCCCCAGGCGAGGATGGAGATCGGCAATGGTCGCGTAGCGCCCGGGCTTGGTCAAGGCTTCCTCGCTGCCAGAACACATTGCGGTCCCGCCATGACTCCCTCCCTGGAATCCGATCCCCGCACCTAGCGGGCGCGCTCGATGCGAATCGTCGCCCCATCGGGCACGGATCGCAACACGGTGGCGTCCCCGCGCACGCGCCCCAGGATGTTGACCGGGCTATAGGCTCGCGGCTGTGGGCCATCGCTGGCCGGCGTCGGGCCAAAGAAGATGCAGAAGGCGCGGCCGATCGGCCAGTAGCCGATCTCGCCGACCTCGACATCAGCGCGGGCGTCAGGTTCCTGGGCAGCGACCACAGGGATCTCGCAGTAAATCTCGTCCCCCCAGGTGTTGGCGGTGGCCGTCAGCGGTAACGCCGCCCAGACCTGGCGCGCGGTCGGGCTGTCATTCAACTCGGCGTGTATGGTGATCGCGCCAGCAATGATGACGATCTCGTTCATGGAGGCCCCCCTCCTCGGTCGGGCATACCGGTTTACCACCAGTGCATTCCTTCAGGCGACCCGGCGCCATATTGTACACCGGAAGCGCCGCCGTTGTCGTCGTCGGCTCCTCCACGATGCGAGCGATCGATGTCCAGACCCACTATTGCCTGGCGGACATCGCGGCTACGTTGGGGTTTGACGTGGTCGGCGTCGCCCGGCGCGCCCTGGATCGCAACCGGCGCATGATGCCAACGCGCTTCGGCCGCAAATCCGACTCCACGATCGAACAGCGAATGCACGAAGAATACGTAATTGGACTACTCAAGCCACTTCAGTTTGAGTCACCATTCGCTGCGCCAGCACGCCTGCGCCGATCACCCCCGCGCGCGAGCCAAGCTCCGCCGCCCGCACGGGGGTGGAGCGCACCTGAGGCATGGCGTGCGCCGCCAGCCCAGCGCGGATCGCAGCGAGGAACGGCTCTCCTACTTCAGCCACCCCGCCGCCGATGACGATCGCCTCCGGCTCCATGGCATTCACCAACGACGCCAGCGCCATGCCCAGCCAGCGCCCGGCCTCCTCGAACGCGTAACGCGCCAGTTGATCCCCCGCGCGCAGCGCGTCGGCAACCTCCTGGCCGCTGGGCGCCTGTCGCAACCCACGCAGCCGACGATAGTGCTCCGCGATGGCCGGCCCGCTGGCGTATTGCTCGACGCACCCCCGGCCGCCGCACGTGCATGGCCGCCCGCGCGCTTCCACCTGGACATGCCCCACCGAACCGGCTAAGCCGCTGCGCCCGCTATACAACTTTCCATCCAGCACCCAGCCGCCGCCGACGCCGGTGCCTACAGCTACATACAGCCCATAGCGTAGCCCCCGCCCGGCGCCATGGATCGCCTCTCCTAACGCCATCGTGTGCGCGTCGTTGGCGGCCCAGGTCGGCAGGCCGAGGGCAGCGCGCAGCCGTCGCGCCAGCGGCAGCCCGCCCCAGCCAGGCAACAGGCCGGTCGCGAACAGGACGTCGCCGCTGGTCGGGTCAATGTGGCCGCCAGCGCCGACCCCAACCGCCGCCGGCTGCGGCAACGCAGGCGGCGCCGTCGTCATCACCTCTTGCGCCAGCGCGACGACGCGCCCCAACACGGCCTCCGCCCCCTCCGCGGCCAGGGTGGGCGCGCTGCGCCAGTTGTGCGCCCGCCCCTCGTCGTCGATCAGCGCAGCCGCGATCTTCGTCCCCCCCACGTCGATCCCCACAGTCAACCGCGCGCTCATGGCACCCTCACGACCATCCCGCTACGCAACGATCGCACGGCCGCGTCGATCCACTCGATCGTTTTCAAGTTCACTTCGATAGAAGTAGGCGCACGCTGGCCGTGAACGATCTCCGCGTAGAAAGCCGTATATGGATCGCGCACAGCCGGATCGAGATCGGTCGCTGGGCCGACCGTCCCGATCGCCTGGTCGCCAGCCAACACCTGAATGGGCTGGCGTTGCCATCCATCCGCGCGCAACAACAACGCCGCCTGCTCGCATTCGACGCGCATCTCCCAGTCGGTGCGCTGGGAGTCGAACGTTACCAGCAGGGACGCCTGGGCGCCGTCAGCGAACTGCGTCAGCACATGGGTGACCGTATCGCTGCGGTACTGCGAATGCGGCGGCCTTTGTCCCAGCGCGTACACCGTCTGGAGCCTGGGATAGCCCAGGATCGCCAACATCGAGTCGAACGCATGCACTCCCTGTTCCCACAATGCCGGATACTCCCCCGTGAAGGCGCGCATCTGCGGTCGATGGCGATGATGGATGTACGTGAACAGGAACGGTCGGCCATACCGATGGCTCTGCACGAGCTGCTGAAGCCGCCGTTCCAGGGGATCATACTGGTACTGGTTGCCGACGACGACGGCGCGCCCGATCCGTCGCGCCAAATCCGCCAGCGCCAGCGCCTCACCGTAATCGTAGGTGAGAGGCTTCTCGACCCACACGTGTCGGCCAGCGAGCAGAGCCTGACGTATCATCGCGCTGTGGTGGCGCGCTGGCGTGACGATGAAGACAGCGACCGCTTGCGGCTGCGCTTCCAGCGCCTCCGTCAGGCTGGCATAGGCAGAGACCTTCGCCAGGCCCGGCAGGCGCCGCGCTGCCTCGATGAACTCAGGTACAACATCGACCATCCCCACAGGCTCGAAGCGATCGGCGTGGGCTGTCAGTAGCTCGTTGATCACCGTCGCGCCGCGATTGCCCACTCCCACCTGGATGAATGGCAAGCGCTCCGGCTTCATCCCCCCTCCCTCCTGACGAAGCGCGGATTGTGCGGCGCGCGCCCTCCCGTCTCCTCAGCGATGAGACGGTCGACGTAGACGTCGTTGCCGGGCTTGAACCCCGGGATGGCGATCACGCAGGCGAGCACGTCCACCGCGCGATGGGCGACGCCGGCGCGGATGGCGCACACATCCCCCGGCTGCAACGGCGTGAAATCATAGCGATCCCATTCACCAGGTTGCGGATAGGTCCATACCCCTGGGGTCGCCGCCCGCGCCTTCAGCCCGTGGGCGCGAGGGTTGAGCACCAGGTACAGTTCGTGCTGGTTGCGGCCGCCGACGAGGGGCGGGCGCGGATGGTAGTGCGTGCGCGAGGTCGCCTCAGCGATGTAGACGACATGACAGCCCAACAGGTTATCCCCATCGGGGTCGTCTGGTGTTTGTCCTGCCGTCCTCCAGGTGATCTGCAAACGGCGGAAAGCATCATCGCTTACGTTGCACCCCCCCGCCTGATCAGCGAGGTACTGCAGCCGGCGCGCGCCAGCCCAGACGGAACGCACGCGGCGGCTGCAGACGATCTGCCAGAAGCGAGCATCGCCGCGCACGTGGGTGCTGTGCTCGGCATCGACGACGACGACATCCCCCGGCTGCAGCGTCAGCCAATCATGGCGTGTAGCAGGCAGATCCGCGCGCTCCGGCTGCCACTCCCCCTCGATTTTGACCTCGGCCACGCCCTCCTGCAGCCACCAGAACGACACACCATGCGGCGAGGTCCAGACATCTTCGCCCGTCAGGTTCAGGACAGCCAGGGTGTAGCCAGGATTCTCAGCGCTGAAAAACGCGCCCAACGTCGTGAGAGCGGGCGCGTCATCGTGATGAGCTGCCAGGATTGCAGGAGGTTCGCTTCCCATGATTTTCTCCACAGACTCCGTTCAACTTCCTTCCAACGTGACGTTAACGCGCTCCCTTGAGCCAGCACGCCAGCCAATCGAAGGCGACCGTGCCATGCCAGATGTGGCCGCCGTCGAAGATATCGATCGCGATCCGTTCCTCTGCGTTCAATAGCTGGTACGCCGAGCGAGTGATCTCAAACTGTTCGAGGACGTTGACGATCCCGCGCGGCCCGTTGAGGTCATCCTGCCGCGCCGCCTCGATCAGCAGCGGCCGCGGCGCGATCAACGCGCCGAGGTCGCCCATATCGACGTGCTCCCAGAGGTGCGGCACATAGTTGCAATCGCAGTTATTCGAGAGATAAAGCAGCGAATCGTCGACGCCGTAAAAGTAGCCGCTGATCACCGCGCAGGCCACGCGCTCGTCCAGGCCGGCCAGGTAAAGGGTCTGCAAACCGCCGCCCGACAGCCCAATGCAGCCGATCGGCTGGCCCCTACATTCCGGCCGCGTCAGCACGTAATCGACCAGGCGGCTGAGGTCCCAGGCCCACATGCCAGCCACCGTCAATCCGAGGGGCAAGCCCATATGCGCCAACTGTCGGCACGACGATTCGAGCAGTTGCTCGGGCTGTTCGTAGAAGGACTCGCGTCGCTCGCCGAAGCCACGGGCGTCCGGGCAGAAGACGACATAGCCACGTCGCACGGCCTGGACGCCGTAATCGTAGTTGTGCTGAGCCACCGTGCGCGCGATCTCGGGGATATCGACGCGCCCCGCAGGCGCGAACTTGCCTCCGCTGCCGTGGCCATGGGGCGCCAGCACCGCGGGCGCGGTCTCGTCCAGATCATCGGGAACGAGCACGTAGAGCGGCATCGTCACCCCTGGCTCGGTGTCGATCTCCACGCGCTCACGGCGGTAGCCGTCGAGCTGTACGATCTCCGTCACGCGCGGGGCCAGCTCGGTGGGAACCATGCGGTCGACGCCCAACAACTGGCGCAACGTCCCAGACAGCATCGCGCGCCAGGCGCGCCATTCCTCCACTGTGCGGGCGCGAAAGCCCTGTTGACGATTCGCGGCCCTCAGGCGCGTGCGCAGGGAAGCCTGAGATTGATAGAAGCGTTCGGGCATGATCGTGCCTCCTCCAACTTCGATTCAAGCGTCTCGCAACAGATCAGCGATCGCGACCGGCTGCCCGCTGGCGATGGAACGATTGGCCGCCACCCCCACCAGGATCGACATCGCCCCGGCCCAGGAATCGGCCATGAAACCTAACGGATCGGGGATCGGATCCGTGCTGAAAAGCCGCCGCAACAGTTGCTCGTCGCCGCCGCCATGGCCGCCTGTCGCCTTGGGGATGTCGTAGACGACGATCTCGTTGCGACGGTTGAAGATGCGGATCTGCTGGCTGGGTTCGGCGGCGCGCGCGCCGCTGTGAAACTCCTCCAGCTCCATACGTCCACCCGTGCCGTTCAAGGCCGCCCGCCATCCTTCATAGGGGCTATGCGCGATCAGCGAATAGTTGAGGAGGATGCCCGAACGGTAGCGCGCCGTCAGGCTCATCGTATCTTCGATGTCGATCTCGTCGGCGAAGACGCAACGATCGCGGTAATAGCCGTCGTAAGCCTCAACGTTGAAATAGATCGCCTGCATCTCCGGATCGGCGGCGTAATTCACATAGAACTGGCAGGTATCCTTGTGCGCGCAGGCCGAGCAGCGTTCGCCGCGTTGGGCGCGCGTGGGGCCATAGAAATGGCGCGCGCCGAAGGCATACACGCGCTCCGGCTCATCCTCGATCCACCAGTTGATCATGTCGAAGTGATGGGTGGCTTTGTGGACGAGCAAGCCGCCCGAATTCTCCTTGCGTCGGTGCCAGCGGCGAAAGTAATCGGCGCCGTGGTGGGTGTCGAGGATCCACTCGAAGTCGACGCTGAGCACGCGCCCGATGGCGCCAGAGCGCAGCAGTTCCTTGACACGCGCCGTGTAGGGGGCGAAGCGATAGTTGAAGGTGACGATGACACGACGGCCGCTGGCGCGCTCGGCGGCCAGGATCGCACGACACCTGGCGTCGTCGATCGTCATCGGCTTCTCGGTGATCGCATCGCAGCCGGCCTCCAGGGCGCCGATGATGTACTGGTGATGGTAGCGGTCGACGGTGGTCACGATCACGCAATCGGGATGGGCCGCCTTCAGCATGGCGTCGAAGTCGTCATAGACCGGCACGCCGCCGCACTGTTGGCTGAGGTAGCGCGCGCGGCCGGGGTTGACATCATACACGCCGACGAGCCGCGCGTGGTCGGCGAAGCGCTCGACGATGGGCCTGGCGTACATGGAGAGGGCGCGCGAGGAGGCGCCGGCGAGAGCATAAGTGCGCATGGGGACTCCTAGGAATTATGAGTGACAAGTGACGATTTACGCGGCACGTCCTGTGAGTGTTCTGCGAGCAGCGATGTAGATGCTTCTCAGTGGCGCGATCCCTTGTGAGCATCTCGGTGAACATCAGGCTCAATGTCACAAGGCTGACCACTACGCGCCAAGCATCACCTATCCTTATGAGGCGCAATGGATTACGCGGAATGGGAAAGGGCGATCCCCGCCTCCTTCAAAGAAGATGCGCTGTGGAGCGTCACGGTGTATCGGCTGGCTCTGTTCCTGAGCGATCTGGGATGGACAGACGTCAACAAGCTCTGCCACGATCGGCGCATGTTCGCGCTGGCAGATCAGCTTCATCGCGCATTAGGCTCGATCAGCGCAAACGTCGCCGAGGGTTACTCGCGCAGCAGCCCGAGAGAACGCGCCCACTTCTATGAATACGCGCTCGGCTCTGCCCGCGAGAGTCGCGACTGGTATTTCAAAGCTCGCCACATTCTGGGCGATGAGGTGGTTGATCAGCGTCAAGAAGCGCTGGGCCAGATCATCCGCCTCCTCATCCGCATGATCTCTCAACAACGCCCGCGCTCGGTTCGATAAGACAACTGATCCATCCCGTCAACTGGGCCAACAACCGCGCATACTCCACAAAATTGGGCCAGGAGATATCGGGCGGCACGCCGTGATCGCAACTGGGAATGAAGCCCCCCTCTTCCAGCAACGGCGGCACCACGCGCATCACCTCGCGGCGCATCACCTCGCCTCCTGCGGCGATCGCGCGCTTATCGATGCCGCCCACGTAGGCCATCTGCTTTCCAAACTGGCGACGGAAAGCCACGATATCGTTGCCAGCGGCCACCTCGATCGGATTGCAGACGTTTATGCCAGCCTCGATCCAGATCGGGATCAGCTCGCCGATGTAGCCATCTGAGTCCATATTGATGATCGGACAGCCGCTGGCCTTGATGGCGTCCACCCACTTGCGATACGTGGGCAGCAGGAAGCGGCGCGCCATCGCTGGCGAGATCATGCTGTGCGCCTTGTACGCCATATCCTCGGAGATCATCACGCCGTCCAGCTCGACCTGCGCCAGGAGCGGCTCCAGCGTCTCCAGCACGAAGTCGCACCAGAAATCGATCAACTCTTGCACGAACTCCGGGTCGTCGGCGAAGAGGATGCACAGGTTCTCGAACCCCAGCCACTCACGCAGTTGCCAGAAGGGGCCGTTGATGCTGATCTGGACGACATAGTCGCGCTGGCGGAGTTGGCGACAGCGTTCGGCAAAATCGGGGGGAAAACGCTCCGGATGGCGTGGATCGTAGCGCCAGCGCATGCGTTCTTCCCAGTCGGCGCGGCTCTGCACCGGGAAGCGATGCCATTTGCGCGTGACGAAATCCTTGGCCGAGCGGATGTAGGTGTAGTCGTAGGTATCGGCGATCTCAGTGATCGCTCCCATCCAGTCCTGGACGACATAATGGCCATCGCGGTGTTCGAGCACCTTTTCCTCAAAGGTGGGGATCATCTTGAAGGACACGCCGGGATCGATGGCCGGCTGGGTTGGCGCGCGCTCGATACCGAGGACATCCAGGAGAAAATCGTACCAGTGGACATTGGCAGGCAGCCCCTGGGTATGCCAGACCTTGAGGGTGGACTCGCGCGGCCCGCCTGGCTGGAGCGGGATCTTGTCGGGTCGGCCGAACAGCAACGTTTGGCGGAAACGCTCGCGGTCAGTCAAGAAGGCCTCCTTAGGGAAAAGGGAGACGAGTGACGACTAACGATTGACGATTGACGATTGACGATAAAGGAGCCATGGTCAATCGTTACTCGTCAGCCGTTACCCGTCACTTCCCCCCATAGTACACCAGCCGCCCCGACACGCGGAACAGGATGATCGTGAACACGACGATGATCAGGAAAAGCACCCAGGCCTGGGCCGAGGCATAGCCCATCTTGAAGAACTGGAACGCGCTCTGCCACAGATAGATCGACATCATCAGCGTCGAATCGGCGGGCGAGCCGCTGCCGCCGGTCATCACATGCACCTCGGTGAAAAACTGGAAGGCGCCGATCAGGCCAGTGATGACGTTGAAGAGGATAACGGGGCTGATCATGGGCAACGTGATGTGCCAGATCTGGCGCGCTGTGCTGGCTCCATCGAGCTGCGACGCCTCGATCAGCTCGCGCGGCACATCCTGCAGCGCCGCCAGATAGATGACCACCGCGCCTCCGACGCCCCACAGGCTCATCAGGATCAGCGCTGGCTTCGACCACTCCGGGCTGCCCAGCCATCCCGGCCCGCGAATGCCCACCAGCGACAGCACATAATTGATGACGCCATTGCGCGGATTGAACATCCACAACCACACGATCGACGTCGCCACAACGGGGGTGATGCTCGGCAGGTAGAAGATCGTGCGAAAGACCGATAGCCAGCGCACTTTCATGTTCAGCAGCATCGCCAGCAGGATGCCCGCGATCGTGCCCAGGGGAACGGCGAAGAAGGCATAATAAGCGGTGTTGTAGAGCGCCGTCAGGAAACGAGGGTCTTGGGCGAGATTCTGAAAGTTTTGCAGCCCAATCCATTTGGGAGACTGCAGGACCGGATAAAATGTGAAGCTGTAATAGAATGACATGACGAACGGCACGATGCGGAAGGCCAGGAACCCAAGGATCCACGGCGAAATGAACAACAGGCCGGTTACGAGCGATTTCCGTCCTTCCCGGCTGATCATGTGCAAACGTTGCAGTTTGATCATAATTGGTCGCTCCGGCGAATAGCCCCTACAACCTTCAGAGAAAGGCCAGCAGCCCTTACCCCTTCAATCCCGTTAACGCGATCCCCTCGATAAACGTGCGTTGGGCGAAGAAGAACAGGAGGATGATCGGCAAGACGCTCATCACCGTGGCCGCCATGATCCAGGCGAAGTTCATGAACCCGTAGCTTCTCTGCATATTGGCGATGCCCAACGAGATAGTATAGAGCTCTTTGTCATTCAGGTAGATCAGCGGGCCAAAGTAGTCATTCCAGCTCCCAATAAACTGGAACAGGGCAACCACAGCCAGAGCTGGTTTGGCCAGCGGCAGGATGATCTGGCGAAAGATGCCAAACTCGGAAGCGCCGTCGACGCGCGCGGCGTCCGATAGTTCGACCGGAAGGCCCATGAAAAATTGGCGCAAGAGAAAAATGAAGAAGGGATTGCCCAGAAAGGTGGGGATCACCAGCGGCAGATAGGTATTGACCCAGTTGAGCTTGCGGAAGATGATGTAAAGTGGGATGAAGGTGACGAAGCCGGGGAGGATCATCGTCGCCAACACGATCGCGAAGATCACATCGCGACCAGGCCAACGCACGCGCGCGAACCCGTAAGCGGCCAGGGCGTTCGACAATAAAGCGCCGATGACCGAAGGGATCGCGACGACCAGGGTGTTGACCAGATAGGTAGAGAAGCCAGCCTCACGGAACGCTGTAGGATAGTTGTCGAATCGAATTGGGTTAGGGATCCAGATGGGAGGCCATCTCACAAGCTCAGGTGGGTTCTTCAGCGAGGTCGAGATCATCCAGACCCAGGGCAAAATGAAGAAAAAGGAAAACACGAGGAGGACGCCGTATTTCAGGGCGCCCAACATCGCGCGCAGGACGCGCACCTGGAAGGGCGCGGCGCGGCGCGCGACCCCTGTGACTTGCAAGACAGTGGTCTGTGAAGTCATCTTGCGCTTCCTTATACAATGCGTATGGACCCCAAAGGCCTCGCAACCTTCAGGGTCCATGGCGCCGAATCATCACTCGTTAATCGTCAATCGTCAGTCGTTGGCGATTAACGATTAACGATCAACCATTAACCGTTGCCTTCGACACGATCATCCCTGCTGTGCGAGCCAGGTATCCAGCTCCTTCTGGGCCTGTTCGGTGACGAAATCGAGCGCCTCCTCCGGCGTCTTCTCTCCTAGCCGCGCCTTCTCCCACTCGGCGCCCATCATCGACTGATAGGAGGCGCTGGTTGGGATCTTGGGCGGATAGAGATAGTAATCGGAGTTGAAGAGATCAGCAAGGAAGACCTCCTCATAGCCGGGGCAGGCGCCCATCACCTCGTCCTTGAACTTGGGCCAGGTGGTCATTTCGGTCGAGACCGGCCCGTTCACGCACAACCAGGTGATGAAGAGGCTGGTGTAGACATCGCGGTCGCCCGTGGCGCCCGTCATGGCGCTGATGATCTCCCAGGCCGCCTTGGGGTCCTTGCTGCCCACAGGGATGATCCAACCATCGCCATAGGTGTACATCCCTTTCGTCGTCTGGCCCGCCGGGCCAGGGAACGGCCAGACGGTGAACTCGAACCCTTCCGGCTTGAAGTTGCGCAGCGTGTTGTAGTGCCAGGGGCCGGTGACGTAGGTGGCGCGCAGGCCGGAGAGGAAGGGATCGTTACCCGCCGAGCGTTCGCCGCGGCCCTGCAACGACGCGTAGAAGTCCTGCAGCTTCTGTGGGCCAACGCGCCGCCAGCGATTGACGACCCATTGCAGCGCCTTGAGATTGTTGGGATGGTTGGCGGTGATCGTCTTGCCATCCTCGGAGACGTACTGTCCCAGGAAGCGGCCCGTGATCATCGACTCCCACGTGAAGTCGCCGCCCAGGATGTCGATGTTGCCGTTGGCGTCGTAGACGGTCAGCTTCTCCCAGACCTCATCCAGCTCCTCCAGGGTCGCTGGCGGCTTGTTGGGGTCGACGCCGCGCTCCTCGCACATCTTGGTGTTCACGAACACGCCTATGCACTGGTTCCACATGCTGGCGTAGTAGTATTTGCCCTCATAGACCCCCAGGTCCCAGATCGCCGGCAGCATCCACTTGCGGAGGGTGTCGACCTGGGCAGGGTCGCCGACCTCATCCAACGCCAGCAAGGCTTTGTTCGCCGCCAATTGATAGGCGATCGACGCGCCGAACACGACGGCGGTGCCGGGCGGGCTGCCCGCGGCCACCGCCGCCAACAGCTTCTGCGTCATGGCCTCGGGGACCACAACATGCTTGGCGATGACCCTGTCCTGTGATTTGTTGTAGCCGTCGAGGATCTTCTCGATGTTAGTAGCGGCGTCCTCGGTCCAGCCGGTCCACACGTCGATCTCGACGGGACCAGTGGCAGCAGGCGCTGCTCCCTCCGCTCCAGCGGCGGGCGCAGCCGGGGCCGCCGGCGCAGCGGGCGCGCAGGCAGCCAGAAACGCGCCCGCGCCCGTAACGGCGATGCCCCGCAACATCTCACGTCGTGTGATCGTTCTCATGGCAATGCCTCCTCAAATAATAGAAAGTCTCCCCATCCACCGAAGAGAGACAACGGCGCCAACTCTTGTGCAAAACCTGGCAACAAGTCCGGAGATCGTTCGCTCTATCTTCCCGCTCTGCTGGGGTGATAGGTCAAATCGTCAGCGCGCGCGAGGCGATTTGCGGGAACCTGGAGATACGGAGATACTATATAGGATAGCACAGAACCAGGCGCTTGCGCGTCCAGACGGGCATGAAACGGACACATTTCGGACATGCTCAGTCAATCGTCAATCGTCAATCGTCAATCGTCAATCGTCAATCGTCAATCGTTAGTTGATGACCCGAGACCAATTCCTCCGCCACCTGCGCGACGCGCTCAACCACCTGCGCGATCCCGAACGGCTGCGTCGCAACCCATTGGCCATCCTCTTCGGCGTCGCTGATCGCGTCGATGCTTTCTCCGCGCTGCAAAATCTCCTGATCGATGCGATCGCTGCGCTCGAGCCTCCCCCCGACGAGCCGGCGCAATCGCGCTCCTGGCGCATTTACGAATCCCTCTACTACCGCTACGTCCAACAGTTCAGCCCTCAAGAAGTCGCCGAACAGTTAGGCATCGGCGTGCGTCACCTACGCCGGGAGCAAAGCGCCGCCCTCGAGGCGCTAGCCGACTACCTCTGGCGCCAATTCGACCTGGGGAAGCAAATCCCGGGCGACGCGGGTCCATCCTCCCCAGAACCCGGCCTGTCGGAGGAAACGCCCTCGATCCTCGACGAGCTGGCCTGGTTGCGAACGGCCACCATCGAGGACCCGACGGACCTCGACCTGGCGCTGGCCTCCGCGATCGACCTGGCGCGCCCCCTCGCCCGCCAACATGATGTTCAACTCGAGTCCAGCGTGCCCGCGTTGTTGCCCGGCCTCTTGATCCATCCCGTCGCGCTCAGCCAGATCCTCCTCAATCTCCTCTCGGCAGCGATCCGCGCCCATGCGCACGGCCGGATCCAGATCTCAGCCGCACGCGAAGGCCCCAACGTGGTCGTCGCCATCGCCGCGACCGCGCCGCATCCGACGGCGACAGCGGCCGCCGACGCCGCCCTGGACCTGGCCGCTCATCTGGCCCAACTCTGCGGCGTCGACCTCACGATCACCGTCGATCCCGGCTCCTGGCGCGCACGGCTGGCGATCGCCGGGCTGGAACATCTGCCCATCCTGGCCCTGGACGACAACGCCGACACATTACACCTGCTGCAACGCTACACCGCCGGCACGCGTTACCGGCTCGTCGTCACACGCGACCCGCAAGCGCTCCTGCCACTGGCCCAACGCCTCGCTCCCCGCGCCATCGTCCTGGACGTGATGATGCCCCAGATCGACGGCTGGAAGGTCCTCGGCCGCCTGCGCCAACATCCCGACACCGGGCAGATTCCGGTAGTCGTCTGCACGATCCTACCCCAGGAAGAGCTGGCGTTCTCTTTGGGCGCCAGCGCCTATCTGCGCAAACCGCTCAAGCGCGCCGATTTCCTGGCTGCGTTGGATCGAGTGACCTCCCCGGCGTCAGGATCTCGCTGAAGCCTCGCAAGCAGGCCGCCAGATCAGGCGCCGACAGCCCCCCTTTGCGCACGATCGTGAGCGATCGACTGACCACCGGCTCCCCCGAGGCGTCACGCGAGGAGATGACGATGACGGGGATGGCGCGCACAGCTTCATCCTGTGCCTTTTCCTGCAACACCTGGAAGCCATCCATCCCAGGCATGATCAGATCGAGGATCATGACATCCGGCCGCCGCTCGCGCAACAACGTCAGCGCGCGTTGCCCGCTCCTGGCGCGCAATACCTGGTAGCCGCGACCAAAGGAAGCCAGCATGCGCGCAAAGAGCTGCAAGACCTCCGGCTCGTCATCGACGAGCAGGATGGTGCGCACCTCGCAGCCCAGGCTCGACAGTGCAGATTCCAATGCCTCGCGCGTGATCGGCTTGGTCAGATAACGAGCGATGCCTAACCGACGCTCCGGCGTATCCTCGGTTGGGATCGCGCAGATCATGGCCGGCGTCTCAAAGGGGAGATCTGCGAACTGTTCCCACCGTGTAGCATCCTGCGCATCGGGCGGCGCGTTGATGAGCAGCGCCTGCGCGGGCGCCCGCGCCAGCTCGCGGGTCGCTTCCTCCAGGGTGCGCACTGCCTGGATCTCGCTGCCCACCAAATAACGGGCCAGCTTCGGTCGCAGATGGTCCCCTTCCTCCAGAATGAGGTAGCGCGGGCCAGGCTGGGCTTTCGGCGCGCGCGAGGGTCGGGTGCGCAGGCGGTATTCGTAGCCCTCGTAGGGGTTGAACCACCGTCGCGCGTCCTCGCGCTCGATCTCGTCCGCCCCCGCGAGGCCCCAGGCGCCGCGGTCGATCGGCAGGCTGAAGTAGAAGGCTGTCCCTACGCCCAATTCGCTCTCCAACCACATGCGGCCGCCGTGCATTTCGACGAAACGCCGACTGATGCTCAAGCCCAGCCCGCTGCCGCTGTGCTGGCGACGGATCGACCCATCGAGCTGTTGAAACGGCTCGAAGAGTCGACCTTGATCGTCGCGCGCGATCCCTGGGCCAGTATCGCGGACGCTGACCACCACCTCGTCGTCCTGCCGGACCACATCTACCGTAACTCCTCCGCGTTCGGTGAAACGCCCGGCGTTGCTCAGCAGGTTGAGCAAGACCTGACGGATACGCGTCCCATCCGCATAGATGCGCGGCAGATCGGGTGGCACGTTGCAGCGCAGATAAAGGCCCTTGGACGCGTAGAGCACACCCACCGCCAACGTCGCCTCCTGGATGATCTCGGCCAGCGAGGTCCATTCCGGATTGAGGACCATGCGCCCGGCCTCGATCTGGCTGAGATCGAGCACATCGTCGACCAATCGCGCCAGGTGCTCGCTATTGCGTTTGATGGCGGCGATGTCGGTGAGCAGCGCCGCCGGCAACGTCGCGCCGTACACCTGCGGCGATTCGGTGATCATCTCGCTGAAGCCGATGATCATGTTGAGCGGCGTGCGCAACTCATGGCTGACGTTGGCGACGAATTCCTCTTTGGCGCGCCGCGCCTCCTCGGCGACGCGATGCAACGCCTTGAGCCGATCCGACAGCCGCGCCAACTCGCGATTGGCCTGCAACAGGTCCTGCTGCGTCTGTTGCAACACCAGTCGTTGATCGAACGCCTCGGCAGCGTGCCGTTGCGCCTGCAGATAGCTGGACAACGACCATCGCACCAACAGGACGAAGGCGTCGCTGGCGATCCAGCCTGCGACGCCGCCCAGCGCGCCGCCGATGACGATCGCAGCGCCAAGCAGCGCGGGCAGGCCGCTCCCTATCTGCCACAGCGTGAGGCCGATGATCGCTCCTTCCATCCCGATCGCCGCTGGCAGTCCGAACGTGACCGCCGCCATCAAGGGCAACACCATGTAGAAAACGACCAGCGCGGGCTGCCCAAACAGGTAAGCATGCAACGAGATCGAGGCAGTCAGCCAGAGCAACCAGATCCCCTGAGACCATGCCAACCGCTTCGGCAGAAGCCACCATGCCAGCAGGAACAGCGGCGCCGTCATCATCGAGGCAAACCACACCGTCGGCCCGATCCCCCTAGGCCAGGCGGTGGTCGCCAGGATGTGCCAGGCCAGGTAGGCGCTGCCGGTGAGGTAGAGCAACTTGCGGGAGGTCCCTTCGATAAGCTCGGCTGCCGAGGCGACGAACTCTGGATTACCCTGTCCGGCTATACGATGCACATGCCACATAGCGGCCTCCTGCCAACTCCTCCGAACATGCCCACTGCCCGCCCTCCGATCCAGGTTCGAATGCGGCCCTTTATTGTGAGCCTTCGCGCAGCCGCTGACAAGTCGCGTTGACGCCGCGCGCCCACCATGCTAGAATCGCCCTAACTACCCTGTCAGGGGGGCTGATGCAGACCTCTCAAGCGTTCGCCTACGACGTTTTTGTGAGTTACAGTCGCGCCGACCAGGCGTGGGTTCTCGATCAACTCCTCCCAGCCCTTGAGGCAGCCGGCCTGCGCGTCTGTCTCGACGTGCGCGACTTCACGCCGGGCGCTCCCACCGTCGCCGAGATCGAACGCGCCATCGTCAACAGCCGCAAGACGCTCTTGGTCCTCACCCCCGATTACCTGGACAGCGCCTGGACGGAGTTCGAATCGATCCTCATCCAGACCCTCGACCCAGGCGCCCGCCAGCGCCGCCTCGTCCCTGTGCTCCTCAGGCCATGCGCATTGCCCCTGCGCATCCGCAGCCTGGAAACGATTGACCTCACGCGGCCGCAAGGACTGGCCTTGCAGATGGGACGTCTCCTGGCCGCGCTGCAAGCGGCATCCCTGCCAGGCGCAGGCGTGTCAGATGACCGCTCGCCAACCGAAGCGACGGCGCGCCCGATCGGAGTGGATTTGCCCGAAGAGCTGCGCGCCCGCTTTGGCCAGCGCACCCTGGCCGACCTGCGCGTCGAACGGCGCGCGCTCGCCGAACGCATGATGACCCGCCGTCGCAACCTCGATCTGTTGCGCGATCAGGCAGAATTGTATGAGCCAGCGGAACGCCCGCTCTCTTTGCTCAATCAGATCAGCGCTTTGCAGGGAGAGTTAGCGGACGACGATGAACACCTCGCCGCTTTGGAGCGAATGATCGCGCTGCTTGACGCCGCAAGCGTGCCCGATCCCCTGTCGCTGAGACAGTTCGAGGAAGGCGCGCTGACGGAGGCGATCCTGGAGGCAGCCATCGTGGAGCAGCCCTACGAGCACCCCTTCACGGCAATGGATATCGTCCGCTGGCTGGAGATCACCTACCCGGCCTATTGGTCTCGCCTCGCGACCCGCCTCGGCGCCCCGCAAGAGATGGTGAACGTCGTACAACAACGCCTGACAGCCATGGCGCAACCTGGGCAGGGAAGTCCGAGACGACGCTGGTTCCTCGTTCGTTCGGGCGCTCAGTTCAGGCGAAAGCGCTACTAATGCACGACAGACCACGCGGCATCATCAATCGTCAATCGTTAATCGTCAATCGTCAATCGTCAATCGTCAATCGTCAATCGTTAATCGTCAATAAGTTAGGCAAAGATCACCCAGAGGTATAACGTACGTGGGGCGGACGTCCAGCGCGCGTAGATTTGATCTGCGATACTGAGGGCAAGTAAGCGTCGCGGGGAACCGACCTTTCTCCTCCTTTGGGCAGGGCGCTCGGGGCCAGACCTCCTCGGGCGCCTTTGCTTTTGTAGACGCAGCCAGCCCAATCGTTAATCGTCAATCGTCAATCGTTAATCGTCAATCGTCAGTCACCACTCCTCACTCTCTCCCCTCCACCTCACGCTGCAAACGAGCATAGAACGCGACCATGAAGACGTGACGTTCGGCGGCGATCTGGCGCGCGGTCGCGGTGTAGAGGTGCGTATGCAGTCGCGCCAGCTTGCGCACGTATTCATGCACAGGGGTATAGTCCGGCGCGGGCAGCTCTGGCCCGTCGGGGTCGATGCTCTCGATGGGCGCCCACAGCCGCTGCCCCTGCTTGCCGCCATAAGCGAACGCGCGCGCCACCCCCACCGCGCCGATGGCGTCGAGCTTATCGGCGTCGAACAGGCATTGCGCCTCGCGTGTGGCTGGCGCCGGCCCAGCGCGAAAACGATGCGCCGCGATCGCGTGGGCAACCGCCTCGACGAAGGAGGGGGGCCATTCATGCAAGATCAGGCGCGCGCGTTCCGCGCCGCGCAGGTGATGATCCGGATTGTGGCGTTCGACGTCGTGCAGCAAGGCCGCAGTGCGGACGATGACGAGGTCCGCCCCCTCGGCTGCAGCCAGGCGCTCGGCCAACGCCGTCACGCGCAAGACGTGGTCGAAGGCGTGCGCAGCGTCGGCGCCGTCGTACAGCGCTCGCGCGGCCTCGCTTGTGATCGGCTCTCCCCTCACCTTTTCTGGTTGCGCAGCCGCCACCACAACACCCCTCCCGGCAAACTCGAGATGAGGATCACCGCCTGCATCAGCAATGAGACCGTCAACGCCAACCCTTTAGGCACGCCAAGCAGGCCATAGAAGAAGGGGTAGGCATTCTGGTTGACCCCGATGCCGCCGATCGAGATCGGCACCAGCAGGACAAGGGCGATCAAAGGGTTGAACAGACAGATGTAGAGGAAAGGGATGCCCCCGCCAAGCGATTCGGCCAACAGCCAGTTCACCAGGTTGCTCAGCAAGAGGCCGCCCAGCGCCACGGTGAAGGCCAACGCCAGCGCGCCATAGCGAAAACGATACGCGCCGAAGGCGTCGGAGATGCGCCCGTAGACCGGAGCCAGCGGCTCCAGCCAGCGCCACGTAAAGAGGCGGGCAGCGAGCGCGCGCAGCCGTCGACTGAGCACTACGGCAAACCCCCCCGCGATGACCGCCAACGCTGCGAAGGCCGCTGCTTCGACGGCGCGCAGGTCCTGGTTCTGCCCCACCACGTTGACGACGACGAGGGCAGCCACGACGCTGGCGCTCATGTAGGCGATCAGCCCCACCACGCGATCGACGATGACCGAGACGGCGGCCTCGGACAGGCGCGCCGTGTAGCGAGCCAGCCCATAGCCGCGCATGACGTCGCCGCCCACGTTCGCTGGCAGGAAATTATTGAAGAACACCCCAATAAATGTGTAGGTCAGCAGCGCGCGCAACGGCACGGCGATCCCCTGGGCGCGCAGGAGGATCTGCCACTTGACCGCGTTGGCGGAGATCGCGCCCATGTAGAGGACCAGCGCTGCCAGCGCCATCCAAAGATTGGCCGAGGCGAGCAGTCGCCCGACCTCGGCCAAATCGACACGACGAAACACCCAGGCGATCAACGCCAGGCTGATGATCGCCTTAATAAGCGTCGTTAGTTTGTCTCTCACTCCCCCTCACTTGATCGTGTGATCCAGACGACCGGTTGGCCTGGGAAAGGTCCACCTTCTGCGTCCATGCCATATCCCACACGGTGTGTCGCTCGTGTCGGATCGCGAAATCATACCAGCCGAGCAGGCGCGCCCAGGCTTCGAGCACGGCGAGCAACCCCAAGCTGTAGAGCAACTGGATGGCGCCCCATACCTCGTGCAAGGCCACACGCAACACGCGCGTGTTCTGCAGGCTCGATACCTTGTAGCCGTACTTGTGCTTGAGATACAGATGCCCCGCGTGATTGCGACGACGCTGCTTGATGAAGTCGCTGATCGTGGTGGGGCCGGAGTTATAGACGACAGCATCCGGCGCGTAGCGGACCTGTAGGCCACGCTGGATGATCAGCGCTTCCACAAAGGCTTCGTCCATCGCCACATCGGGCGGGATCTGGTCCAATACCTTGCGGAAGGCGATCAGCTCCCCCAGGCGCGGGATCTCCAGGCAAAGCTCGTGTTCCATGCGCAGACGCAGATGGGTGAAAAACCCCACGAGATGGTCCGGCGTATTGAGAGGGACCTTGTGGGCGCCCGTCATGCCCACCGTAGGATCGGCGAACATGCGCACGAGATGTTCGATCGCGTCCTCGGCCGGCAACGTGTCGCCGCTCTCGACGACGCAGATCTCCTCACGGGCGTGGCGCAGGAACAGGTTGACAGCCGACGTCTTCCCTTCGCGCCGTTCCTGGACCAGGACGCGGATGCGCGGATCGCGCTGGGCATAGCTCTGGGCGATGGGCACGGTGCGATCGGTGCACCCCGAGGCGACGACGAAGATCTCGGCGATCTCCACACGATGGAGGTGCTGATCGAGCAAGGCTTCGAGCAACGCGCCGATGTTGGCCTCTTCGTTGTGGGCAATCACACCAACGCTGCAACGGATGCGACCGTCACTCACGCTGCTCTGCTCCCTGATGACGGACGTGATCGATCCCCTGCGCGAACAAGCCGCGCACATGGTCATCGTCGAGCGCGTAGTACACGTGGCGGCCTGCCTTGCGCGCCCGCACGATCTGCAACGCCCGCAGCAACCGCAACTGGTGCGACACCGCCGATTGCTCCATGCCCAGCGCGCGCGCCAGATCGCCGACGCACACCTCAGCATCGCGCAAGGCGGCGATCAGCCGCACGCGCGTGGGATCGCTGAGGGCTTTGAACGTCTCGGCGAGCCGGGCTGCCGTCCGGTCGTCGATGTCGCTGAGGGTTAGCGCGGCAGCGGCAGGATCGGCCCCCTCGCGATGTTCATCTTCGCAGCGGGCCAGCGGATCGTTGAAACCTTCACTGGTCTCTGGCATCGAGCGGATAGTAGCATCGTGTGGGCGCGCCGTCAAAATTCCCCATTTACTGTCGATGCAGCTCGGTGGTCAGGCGTTCCACCTTGCGCTGGGCCTCATCCGCCTTATCCATGCGGTTCAGCCGCGTATACACATTGCGCAGGTTGCTGTAAATGATGCGCAACGTGCCGGGGTTATCGCAGCGCTGCGCCGCCTTCTCCAGGGCATCAGCAGCCAGATCCCACCGCTGCTGCGCTTTGTACGCCTCGCCCAGCGCGTAGTAAGGCAGATAGCTGATGTCGGGGTCGAGGACGATCGCGCTGGAGGCATAGTGGATCAGCTCCTCGACCTCCTCCGCCTTGCCGATCATGCTGGCGGCCTGCTTGGCCAGGGCCAGCGCCTCGCGCTGATTGGGATTGAGATCGAGCCAACGGCGCAGCTCGAGCAGGCCGTCATGGCGTGGGTCGATGCGCAGCCCCTCCTCGACCACGCGTCGCATGCCGGCCTCGTCCCCCAGGTCGCGATAGGCGCGCGCCAGGATGGTCATCTGCATCAGATAATCCGGCGAGTTCTGCGGGCAGCGCTCGATGGCGCCCAGCAGGTAGGGCAACGCCTCCGCGTAGCGCCCTTGCTGATAGAGGATCATGCCCAGGGCGGAGCGTGGGCGGTAGTCATCGGGGAACAGGCTGATCGTCTCCTGGCAGTATTCCTCCGCCGCCTCGATGCGGCCAGCCTGCGCCAGCGTGCGCGCCACATAGGTGCGGTATACTGGCTCATTGGGCGCCAAGGCGACCGCTCGCTTCTGATGCTCAAGGGCTTCATCATAGCGCTTGAGCTGCAGGTAGCGGCGCGCGGCCTGCAGATGGGCCTCCGCATCGCTGGGATTGGCCGCCAGCTCGTCGAGAGTCTGTTCGAGGGTGGCGTCGCGCGAGGGGGGCGGGGTCCACTTGACCGCAGGCGCGCTGCGCGGCTGGCCCAGGGTGGCGATCACCAGCGGATGTTGGCGGTTGAGTTTGAGGGTGCGGATGGTGATCGGCTCGCCGGTGCCGCGATCCTGCCAGGGATGCGCCACACGCAAGAAGACGCCCGCATCGATGATCTCGTTGATGCGATCGGCCAACTGGTTACGCGGCAGGCGCCATACGCCCGCGCGCAGGCATTCGTCGAGCAGGAAATTGAACGAGACGTGGTCGTTGGACGCTTCCAGGTTGTTGGCAAACTGGATCAGCTCCGAGATGCGGCGCGCCTCTTCATCGCTAGCGTCCGGAGCAGCCTTGTCAGCCGCCTCAGCGTCGGCCGGAAGCTGCTCCGCTTCGGGAGACGCCAGATGAACGTGGGGCAGATACGCCCAGTCGACCAGGCCGTAGGTCGCCACCTTGATATAGCCGCGCCGCTCCGCTTCCAACATCAGGGCTTTGAACTTGGTGAACCCGTAGCGCTTATGGTCGAAATTCTCGATCCGTTGGGCCAACTCGTCCTTGATCCAGGTGAGGAGCGCGCGATCCTTCAGCCGCCCCTCCCGGATGATCTCGACGACGAGGGCGAAGATGCGGTCCAGCTCGACGCCGCCGTTGGTCGGCGCAGGGGGCGCTGGCTGTGGCGTCAGCGGTTCGACGTCGCGATCGTAATACAGGACCTGATCGACCGTCTCGCGCAGATAGGCGGAGAAGCTCCAGGAGGCGCCGATGACGACGACGCGTTTGCCGTAGGGGCGCAAGATGTTGACCACATGGACGAAATCGCCGTCGCCGGAGACGAGGATGAACGTCCGGATATGGGGATAGGCGTGGCAACATTCGATGCAATCGGCTGCCAGCTTGACGTCGACGCTGTTCTTGCGGCGCTCTGGCAAAATGGCGCCGCGCGCCCCGAAGACGCGCGTGGGGACATAGACTGGCTCGATGCCCGCGGCGTAGAGATTGGGAGGATCGCCGCGCAGCCAGGCATCTTGCCAATCGGCGTAGGCGCGCGCCACGACCAGCCGGCCGAACTCTTCCGCCGCCTCGCGCAACGACGAGACGTTGGGAGCAAGGCCATGATCGGACAGGCTGCTCTTGATGTTCTCCCAATCGAGGAAGAGCGCAACGTCCTCGCGCGCCTCCGCGGAGGGTTGCGAGCGGTCGGGTAGCCCGCGAACCAACAGACTGCTCTCACTTAACATACAGACCTCACATCATACAGTTCCATGTCGAAAAGCGATCACACCGCCGCTGCAATCGCCTGGCCAGGTCGCTGACCTGGGACAGGCCTGGGATCAAAAAAGGGGCGACAGCCGCTCCCCGCGTGTGCCCCTTTGCGAAAGCGCAGAAAGTATACCAAATCGCTTGAAATGTGCAACATTGATGCGCCGCGTACGGACGGGCTTATCCCCCAACTCGCCGTCCAGGAAAACGAACGAGATGATGGACAGGCTCAAGGCGAGGGAGTATAATGGTGACAGGTAGCGCCCACATCGCTACAGTAAGGTGTTTTTCGTTCCGCACGTCGCTCCTTCATCGTCGCGTCCCTCCCCTATGAAACGCAAGGAGGTTCCCATGAGAGCGCCCCTCTTCGTCCTGGTGGCAGCGTTTTGCGTTGCAGCGCTGGCGGCGACCGCCGTCTACGCCGCGCCGGCGGCCGCCCCTTACGATGCGCACGCTCTGGCGCAGTCGGAGACGCCCACCCCCGCCCCTGATCAGATCTTGGAGTTGATCGAACAGATCCGTGCGGCTTCCCCGATCCTCAGCGACGACTTTCGTCGCGACAAAGGCCTGTGGCCTATGGAGTCGGATGAGAACGCCACCTTCGCCTACGTCGATCGCGCCTTCCAGATCAAGGTGCTCAAAGAGAATTGGTTAGCTTCAAGCGTAACCAAACAGGAAGTGAGCGACTTTTATGCTGAAGTGGACGCCGCCCTGGTCGACGGTCCACTCGCCAGCGAGTTCGGCCTGGTTTTCCGCTACAACGATGCCGAAAACTTCTACCTCTACGCTGTCACCGGCGAAGGCTCCTACAGCCTGTGGAAGCTGGTCGCCAACGAATGGCAGGCGGTCGTCGATTGGACCGAGACGGAGACATTGCTGACCGACGCCGACGCCATCAATCGGCTGGCGGTGCTGGCGCAAGGAACGACGATCACGCTGCTGGCCAACGACGCCATGCTGACCCAGGTCGAGGACGATACGTTCAGCGCCGGTCGCATCGCGCTGGCGGTAGGCTCCTTCGACGAAGCTGGCGCCGTCGTCGCGTTCGACAATCTCGATTTGTGGGAAATCCAAACACTGCCCACCCCCACGCCGACCACCGTCCTCCCCACAGCGACGCCGACGCCCGATCCGATCGCCAAACTGCTGGCCGACATCCGCGAGGCCGATCCCGATTTCACCGATGATTTCCGACGCAACGACGGGACCTGGGGCGTCAAATCGGATGAGACCTCCTCGATCTTCTACCAGCGCGGCGCTTACCACATCAGCGTCGCCGTCACTAACACCGTGAGCTGGGGCACGGCCGACCTGGACGTCAGCGATTTCCTGGTCGAGGTTGACGCCGCCCATGTCGCAGGCGCCCTCGATAATGAAATGGGGGTGATGTTCCGTCAGCAGGATAACGACAACTTCTACGTTTTCATGATCAGCAGCGATGGCTACTATCGCCTGGAGAAGCTGGTCGACGGCGAGTGGGAGCAGATCATCAAATGGACTGCGTCCAGCGCCATCAACACCGGCGAGGGGTCGCGCAATCGCTTCGGCGTGCTCGCGCAGGGGACGAAGTTCCGGCTGTTCGTGAACGATGTGCTGATCGACGAGGCCGAAGATGACACGTTCGCTTCGGGCAACATCGGCCTGGCGGTCGGCTCCTTCGGCGAGGCAGGCATCGAGATCGCCTTCGATAACATCGATCTGTGGGAACTGGAGCCTGCGCCGGCGCCCACGTCGACTCCGACGCCGCGCGCCACCTCGCGCGCGACGCCAACGCCACGCGCCGCCCCGCGTGCGACGGCGACCCCGACGCCGCCTCCTGCGCCGCTCACCTTCGACCCCGACGAGATCCTGGGGATCATCGACGAAATCCGCAGCTCGGAGACCATCTTTAGCGACGATTTTCGCCAATCCTCGGACAGATGGTCGCTCAAGTCGGACGAGAACGCCTCCTTCAAGATCGCCAGCCGCGCCCTCGTCATCGAGGTCATGAGGGACAACTGGTTGGGCTGGAGCACCCTGGACGAGACGGTCAGCGACTTCTATGTGGAAGTGGACGCCGCGCTGATCAAGGGGCCAGAGGATGGCGAGTATGGCGTGATCTTCCGCTACGTCGATGCTGACAACTTCTACGCGTACGCCGTGGCAGCCGGCTCCTACAGCCTGTGGAAGCTGGTCGACGACGAGTGGTACGCGATCGTCGATTGGACCGACACGGACGCGATCACCTTCGAGATGGAAGAACCCAACCGTCTGGCGGTGCTGGCGCAAGGGACGACGATCACGCTGCTGGCCAACGATGTCGTGCTGACTCAAGTCGAGGACGACACGTTCGACTCCGGACAGATCGCGCTGGCCGTCGGCACCTTCGACGAGGGAGGAGCGACCGTCCTCTTCGATAACTTCGACCTGTGGGACGCCTCAACCCCGCCAGGCGTTCGCGTCGATCAGACCAGCCTCATCTCCCGCCTCGCCGAGATCCGCGCCGAGGATCCAACCTTCAGCGATGATTTCCGCCGCAATCGTGGCGTCTGGGACATGGATTCGGACGACGAAGTCACGCGCAAGATCGCTGGCGGGACCTATCGACTCCTGGTCGCTACGCCCAATCTGCTGGCGTGGAGCAACGCGGACGTTGAGTTCGCCGACTTCCTGCTCGATCTCGATACGACGCACCTGGGCGGCCTCCTGGATAACGAATTCGGCGTGGTCTTCCGCTACGTCGACGAGGACAACTATTATCTCTTCAGCATCAGCAGCGACGGCTACTATCGCCTGCGCAAGCAGATCGACAACGAGTGGGAGACCATCTTCGGCTGGTTGCCGTCGGAAGCGATCGAGATCGGAGAGGGATCCGACAACCACATCACGATCCTGGCGGAAGGCGCGCAGCTCACCTTCCTTGTCAATGACGTCCTGCTCGAACAGATCGAAGATGACACCTTCGACTTCGGCGGCATCGGCCTGGCCGTCGGCACGTTCAATGAGGGCGATGTCGAGATCGCCTTCGACGACCTGCAAGTATGGGAGCTGGCGCCTTAAGGGCATTCCCCACCTTCCAGACAGGCCGTCTCAGATCGCGGAAAGGGGCGCACGATCGTGCGCCCCTTTCATTGAAACTCCAGCCTGAATCCACAATCCCTATTGTCATTCCCATAATATTCTGCTATACTGCCGCTAATTGCACATTCTTTGCACTATCTTTGCACTTTTACGTTTTTGGACGATTCTGAACGCCAGGGAGCCCTATATCTAGTAGTGAGGTCTTCTTCGGCTACAAGACGCGGTCTTTGTTATGTAAAGTGCAAAGATAGTCATTCTTTGGAGTGCGCTCGGCCCGACGTTGATAAATTACAGAGATCTACCTGGAGGAGAGAGGGAAGATGTCAGACCGAACGCGTCTTGCCTTGCGAGGAGGCGTCCTCGCGCTCATCCTTGCTGTGATCTTGCCCATGGCGGCGCTGGCCAGCCCCACCGACCAACCGCATCTGGACGAAGCGATCCACATCGTCCGACGTGGAGAGACGCTGGCCAGCATTGCAGCTCGTTATCGCACGACGATCAGCCACCTGATTCGCCTGAACAGCCTGCGCAATCCCAACATCATCTTCGTCGGACAGCGCCTGCGTGTTCCCGCTATGCTCCAGGCATCCACTGCTGCGCCGGCGACTGTCCTCCTCCCTCCCAGCGCGCCGGCCGCCGCGCCTCCCGTCGCGCCAGCTACCTCCAACTCGGCTACTATCGTTCACGTTGTCCGGCGCGGCGAGTACCTGGCCAGCATCGCCAACCGCTACGGCGTCAGCGTTCAGGCCCTCCTGCGCGCCAATCGCCTCAGCAACCCCAACCTCTTGCGCGTGGGGCAACGCCTGATCATCCCAAGCGGAGCGAACGCAGCACCCGCAGCGCCTGCAGCGCCCGCGGCCGCGCCGGCCGAGGCTCCTGCGGCCGCGGTGAACGCGCCTACCTCCGGCCGCTGGATCGACGTGAACGTGACCACCCAGACCTTGAGCGCTTACGAAGGAGACAAGCTCGTCTTCACCACCAAGGTCAGCACCGGACGCGCCCGCACCCCCACCGTCCTCGGGCGCTTCCGCATCCGCACCAAGCTGCGAGCGCAGGCGATGTCAGGGCCGGGCTACTATCTGCCCAACGTCCCCTACGTGATGTATTTCCATGCGGGGTACGCCATCCATGGCACCTACTGGCACAACAACTTCGGCCATCCCATGAGCCATGGATGCGTCAACATGCGTACAAGCGAGGCGAAATGGCTGTATGAATGGGCGCCGGTGGGGACCCTGGTCGTCACCCACCGCTAGCGAGCAAACGCCGCAGGCCATTGTACAAGTCCACTTTCGGTTGATAGCCTAGCAGCGCCTGCGCCTTAGCCAGGCTGGCCACCAGCCGCGACACGCCGCCCGATTGTTTCTCGTTGTAGAGGACCGAAAGCTGACGGCCAGTCACCTCGCCGATGATGCGCACCAGGGTATTGATGCTGACCTCCTGGCCTGAGCCAACGTTGATGATCTGCCGGTTGACGCCAGGAGTCATCGCCGCCGCAATGAGCGCGTCGACGACATCATCAACATACACGAAATCGCGCGTCTGCAGGCCGTCGCCGAAGATCACGAGCGAGCCGCCGCTGAGAGCTTGCTTGAGGAACTGGGGGATGACCGGCGCGTGCGCTGCAGGGATCGACTGGCCGGGGCCATAGGCGTTGAAGATGCGCAAGATCACCGTCTCGATGTCGTAGAGCGCTCCCAACGTGGACACGTAGTACTCGGCGGCGATCTTGCTCACCGCGTAGGGAGCGATGGGGTTCGGACGCATGTTCTCGTCGACCGGCTGTTTAGGTTGATCGCCGTAGACAGTCCCGGAAGAGGCCAACACCACGCGGCGCACGCGCACATCGCGCATGGCTTCCATCAGGGCGACAGTGCCCCCCACGTTCACATCGTTATACTCGCGCGGATAGGCGACCGACTCCGCCACAGAGACGCGAGCAGCCAGGTGAAAAACACATTGGATCCCCTGTAACAGGGTCCATAGCTTGGGCCGATCGCGCACATCGCCGCGCGTGAAGAGCACCTGCGGCGGCAGCCGTTCAGGATCGCCAGCGCTCAGATCATCGAGGACGCGCACCTGATGGCCGTCAGCCACCAGGCGCCTGGCTAGCGCCGAGCCTAAAAAGCCCGCTCCTCCTGTAATCAGAACCCGCACGGTCCCCCCGTTTCTACAATCAGAATGAGATGACCCGCGCCGCGCGCAGGCGCTGCGGCGCGCTGATAAGATAAGTGAATCGAAACTCTGACTGAATGATAAACCGCGGCGCAAGCGTGCGTCAAGCGCCCGCCTCATAGAGGCCGCCGACTCACGGCAGCACTTCCAGGAGGCCAATCTCCACGCGTGGGTCTGCCGGGGCGCTCCCCGCGGGCGCGAGGGGCGCCTCAGGAGCGCCGGGGCGATAAAGGCCGGCCTTGAGTCGGTAGACGCCCGCTGGCAGATCGGCGGGCAACGGGACGGGATGGGAGTCCGGGATCAACTCGCCGACTAGCCAGCGGCTGGCGGGGGTGTAGACGCCGCCCAGCGGCGCATCATAGCCAGCGATTACCCGACCGTCGGCGGCGACCACGTGTACGAACGCAGTGAGCGGTTCCGGCTCGCCAGTCACCAGCCAGTACAACGTGACAATAGCCGTCTCGCCGGCGCGCGCAGGGAGGGCCAGAGCGGATTCCAGGCGCACAACCCCGTAATCGGCCCCTACCGAGACCGCCGGCAAAGTGCGCTCCCACCAGCCGCCCCAGCTCATTGCGACCAGGGCCGTGGCCGCCAACCACCCTCCGATCGCCAGCCGCCGCCTGCGATCCCGCGCCAGAGCCAGGAGACCCAGGATGGCCAGCCAGGCCACGCCGCTGCCCAGGCGACCGATCCAGACTGCTGGCGTCGCGCCCCAACGGCGGACGACCTCATGCTGGCCAGCGGGCGCATCGACGGCCAGCAGCCCCAACGCGCCGACGGCGCGCGTCGGTGCCGGCCGACCATCCACCATGACGCGCCAGGATGGGTAGTAGAAACTATGAAAGATGAGAGGGCCGGCCGTTGAAGCATCGTAGGTCAGCCGCTCGCCGAGGTAGCTGCGGGCGAGCAGGCGCGCGGCGCGCATCGCCGATGATGGCTGGCTGCTCTCAACGCCGCTGGCAGGCTCTCGTCCGATGGCCCATCGCTGCTCCGTCACCCAGCGCGGCAGGAACTCTCCCGTCCAACTGGCGCCCACCTGGCCGTGCTGCGCGTCGAATTCCCACATCTGGGTTGGGGTCAGATCGGCCGAGGTGAAGAGCGCAGGTTGAGGACGCAGCCCGCCAAAGCCATACACGATCAGCCAGCCGCCCAGCGCGCACGCGGCCACCCAGGCAGCGGTCCGCAAACGAGGAGAGGAAGGAGGCGTCGTCAGCCAGCGATCGGCTATAGCTGCCAGCCAGGCCAGCATGCAGGCCAGCGCGAACGCCGCCAGCAGTTGCCAGCGCCAGGGGAACTGCAATTCTCCCAGCAACGGCCTCAGGCCAGCCCAGAGGAAGGCGCTGCTGGCCGTGGTCAGCCACAGGGCGCCCAACGCGACAGCCGCGCTGAGGCCCAGCCCGACGCGGCAGCCGCGCACGCCCGGCCAGAGCAGCGCCAGGATAGCCAGGATCAGAAAGACAGCGGCATAACCCGGCGCAGGCACAGCGGGCTGGCTAGCCTCTGGATAGCGATAAAAGGGCCCGCCATCGAAAAGCCCTTGCAACGTGGAAAAATGCGCGACGTAACCGGACGTCCCTGCACCGCTGGAGAGGCCCACCCACTTCGTTTCGACCAACGCTGGCAACACATAGGCCGCGCTCAGCCCGGCCCCCAGGACCAGCGGCAAGGCGCACAGGGCGATCTCGGTGAAGAGCGGTCGGCCAGGATGGGCGCGCCGCCCACGCGCCCGCGCGACGACCGCCCAGAGCGCGAGCAGGCTCAGGCCGGCCAGCGCGGCCATTAGCGCCGTGAGGTTATGGGTCAGGATCAAGCCCGCCCAACTCAACGCCGCAGCCGCCATCCAACCTGGCGACGCCGCCCCGGCACGGACGAGCCTTCCACTATCTGATTGGACGCTGGGCGCGGCGTTCACCGCAGGCGCCCGGCCGCGCGACGTGGCCCAGACGATCAACGGCGGCCACAGGAACGCGACGAACTCCGGCAACGCGCCGCGCACGAAGAGATCATACAGATGATACGGATAGGCCAGGTAGAGGATGGCGCCGAGGAGAGCGGGAGCGGGCCGCGTCCAGCCGCGAAGCAGCGCGTACATCCCCACCCCCGATAGCGCGTAAGCGATCGCCAGCGTCACGCGCACAGCCGTGAGGATGTCCAACCCCGCTAGATGGAGCAAGGCGGGCGGATAGTAAAAAGCCGGCGCGTAAAAGTTGAGCACCGGATATCCATAGCCGAACGCGAAATCGGGAAACCAGCGCGGGTAGGGGACGCCCCAACGCAACGCCTCGGCCAGCGCCCGCACACGATGCAGATGGAACAGCCCATCGGGTGTGGCGGGCCAGGCGGCGGTCAACCCATACAGGGCTACTGCAGGCGCCAGGAAGGCCAAAACGCCCGCCAGCCGACGTGGCCAGCCAGTCAGGGACGATGGGCGCTGAATCATGGCGTCACTTCCACCACCAGCGGCAGGACCAGGAGGTCATCCGGCAACGGGGAGCCGGCCTGATCCCGCGCCGGCAGGCGGACCAACGACGCAGCGTCATACCAGCCGACGGCCAGTCGATAGCGGCCCGCTGGCAAGTCTGGCGGCGTCTCAAGCGTGGCTTCGTCGCTCAGGATCTCGCCGCTGAGCCAGGAGGGAGCGGCGCACGCGCCACGACACGGCGCACGGTCCTCCTGAGCGATCGGCCGGCCATCAGCGCCCAGGAGGTGGACGAAGCGCGTCAACTCACGGTCGGCCGCGCCATGGGCCTGCCAGATCAACGTCAATCGAAGCGGTTGGCCAGCCGCTACAGACAACGCGTCAGGGCCAGCGCGCGCCCCGGGTGGAGCGTCTACCCCCAACAACGTCACGACATCGCCGAACGACGCCGACGCTGGCGACCAGATGGCAGGCGCGTCGAACCGTCGCGGTCGGCCCGCCACCACCACATCGCCGATCAATACGTCGCCCAGGCGCAACGGATAGACGCCGGACGCGGCATCGGGCGGCAATCGTAGATCGAGATCGGTATGTACGATGCTGCCCGCGCGAAGCCCATCGGGCAATTGGGCGACGGCGCGCGCGATCTCCTGCCCCAGGGTCAGCGTCAACGCCGGCGCGCCCGCCCCCGCCGCGATCTGCCAGTAAGCGCGCAGCGTCAGCGTCTGGCCGGGCGCGACCGTCTCGGTCCACGGCGCCACCCCTACCAGGATGACCCCTGGCGCGACCGGCAGATCCAGGCGACGGGCGAGCGGCAACGTGTCGATCGCGACAGCGCGCCGGTTCGGCAAGACCTCGATCGTGGCCAGATCGACAGCGGTGCGGACGTCCGGGCTTTGAGTCTGCACCGGCATCAACGAGGCGGCCTCATACAGGCGAACCTGCAGCCGAAGCGGACCTGGCAGTTGGGTGGCCGGTATCGTCGTCAGATGATAACTGCGCGCGACGGCCTCTGTCTTCCAGCGCGACACGGGCCGGTGCTTCACATCGAGCAGCAGCCGCTCGTCGGACGCCAGGCGATGCCCTGACAGGTCGACGAGGTCGAGCGCCGCCTTGAGATCGGGCGTCGCCCGCGAAGCAAGGGGCGCTCCCTGCCAGGTCAACACCGCCCAGATCACCGTGCCCGCTTCGGCTGTGGCGCCGTCACGCGCCGGGTTGGGATAAGTCGCGCCCCAGCAGACTTCCCGCAGCTTGAAGCCGTTACCGAAATCGATGGCAGGCGTCTCCTGCCGGCCCGAAGCTGCGAATTGCGGCTCGTCGCCCAACTGAAACGACAGCAAATCGAAGCCCCGCCATGATGTTCGCGCCAGCAGCTCCCCTTCGCGGGCCAGATAAAAAGGCAACACCTCCTTCGGATCGGTATCCACCAATAATCCATCGCGCCAGGCCGGCGTCGCTACCCGCCGACCGCGTAGCGCAGGCGCAAGGCGAGCCAATTCGGCTGCGATCTCGTCCTCAGCCACCGCGACCTGGAAGAACTGCGTATGCCCGAACGCGTACTCCAGAATGTAGAAATAGGGGCTGACCGACGTCAGCCCCACCGTATCTGGCATGCGGCTCACCTGCTCGCCATAGGTCCAGACGTCGCCCTGAAACCAGGAGTACAGATCGGTCTCGCGTCCCCAGGCCACAAAGTAGGCGCGCATAGCGGACGCGCCGTCGTAGACCCAAACTCCGATCAGGAGGAGGAGCGATGTCCCCACGATCGTCAGGCGCTGGTTCGGGGACAACCGATGGCGAAGCGTCTCGAACCGCTCGCTGCCCCAGGCCAGCGGCGTCGCGGCGATCAAGAGCGCGGCTGGCAGCGCGCCGAACAGGCGTAGAAAATGGGGATTGTTCTCAGCCGCCAGCGTGGCCGGCAGGATCATCACCCCCCACCAGAGCAACAACGTCCAGCTTCGTTGCTCGCGGCGTCTCAATCCTCCGAGCAGGACAACGCATCCCAGTGCAAACAGGGCCACCAACGGCCAGGCGAAGGGCGGCCGGCCGGGCAGGTTATGGCGCGGCAGAGGATCGCCGGCCCAGCCCAGGAAGCCACCCACGACCTGGGCCAGGCTTTCGGCCAGCAACATGGCCTGTTGAGAGATGCTGTGGGCGTTCACCAGGGTCGTCGCCATGCCCGCTCGTTGAACCACATCGTGGGGGTTGGCGGCAAAGTAGCCTGCCAGCGGCGCCAGGGTCAGGCCAAAGGCGAGCGCGGCCCAGCCGACCGTCGGCCGCAGGGCCTGCCGCTGGCGAACGGGCAGGGTCCACCAGAGCAAGGGCCAAAGCAGCAACGTCGCGCGCGCAGCCAGATACGTATACAGGGTCAGCGCCGCCAGCGCGCCGAAGAAGATCGCGCGACGGCGATCAGGCCGTCGCGTCCACAACAGCCAGGCCACGATGGCCAGAGTCAGCCAGAGCGGCAACGTGTTCACGCGCAGGCCGATCCGATTGACGCTCTGCGGCCAGTAGTTGATCGCCCAGAGGCCGGCTGCTGCCAGCCCGGCGATGATTCCCGGGCGGCGACCCTCTCGCCACAGGGCGCGGCCGGCGATGTACAGGGCGGGGATCATCAGGACGCCCAGCAAAGCGGCTGGCAGCCGCACGGCGAAGACAGCGCCGTCCCACGCCGCCACGAAGGGGGTGATCAGGTAGTTGTACAGTGGCTCCTTGCCCAATGAGCGCGGGAAAAACAGCCGAAACTGGCCATGGAGCAGCTCACGCGCGTCCAGGCCGTTGCCGGCCTCATCGAACCACAACCACGGCGGGACGCGATCGAGCTCCCAGGTGCGCAGCAACAGCGTCAGCGCCATGAAGGCAAGGACCAGCAGGCCAGGCGAGCGCCCCGCCGATCGCGCTTTGTCTTTCAAGATGGACAGCCCCATGGGGCCATTCTACTCTAGCGGGAACCTTCGCGACAAACAGGGCCTGCTGGCGCGGCATCTGATGAGACGCCTCAGGCCAGGACGATCAGCCCGGCCGACGCTGCGCCCACCAATCGTTTGGCATAGGAGAGAGGAATGCTCTGGTCCTGAAGCGCGGCGTGGAACCCATGAAAGAACGTGATGTCATAGCGCTTGCTGCGAAAGAACGCGCGCCAGTCAGCCGACCAGCCGAATCGCCCGTCCACCAATTCCAGGCCATCGATCGGCCAGACGCGCTTCTGTAAGCGGCGTCGCCAGAGGGTCAGGATCTCCTCGGTCAGACAGACCACCACCGTCGCCTGATCGAGCAGCGCGCCGACCATCGCCAGCGAATAGATGTGGTCAAAACCGAGGTCTGCGCCTTGCGTAGGGATCGCAAGGAGAGGACGATGAGGATCGTGCGAGGACATGGTCTGCTCCTTTCGTCATGCGCGAAATGGTCGATGGCGCTTGCGCAGAACAGGAAAAGAGCAGGCGAGCCACGCGGGGCAAAAAAACACCCCCTCGCGCCGGGCAAGGAGGTGTCACAATAGCGGGGACGCCGACCACTTCCTTTCCTGCGAAGGCCATGGCAGCAACAGCTCAGGCGGGCGTCCTGGCTCCCTAAAGGACCACCAACAGAGATCTGATCCCTCAGGCTACAGTTGCGCGACAGCGCCGGACTTTACCAGCATCCAGTGCAGGTAGCACCGGCTTCGCCATTTCTGCTCGTCCCATCCGGGAGACGAGCACCTGAGCTGCAAGACTATCTGATTGTCCCAAACAGCATAACATGCTTCGCTGGGGCGGTCAAATCACCCCAAATAGTCGCGCAGTTTGCGGATGCGCAGCGGATTGCGCAGCTTGCGCAACGCTTTGGCCTCGATCTGCCGAATCCGCTCGCGCGTCACCCCAAACATTTGCCCAACTTCCTCCAGCGTGTGGCTGCCCCCGTCCCTCAAGCCGAACCGCATCTCCACCACCTCGCGTTCCCGTTCCGTCAACAACGCCAACACGTCCGCCATCTGTTCCTTCAAGAGCTGCAGCGACGCCTGATCGACCGGTCCAGGCATCGTCTCATCCTCGATGAAATCCCCCAGCGAGCTGGTCTCCTCGGCGCCGACCGGCGTCTCGAGCGAGACCGGCTCCTGCGACGCGCGGCTGATGCTCCTCACCCTGGCGATGGCGCGCTGCAGCCGACGCTCCGTAGCCTCTGCTGCACGCTGTCCCGCCGCACGCGCGCGCGCGATCTCCGCTTTCTCTTCGGCCGACAAGAGATCAAGCTCCAACGCCAGCTCCTCCCAGGTCGGCTCCCGCCCAAGACGTTGCTGCAGCTCGCGCTGCGCTCGCAGTTGCCGGTTGATGCTCTCCACCATATGGACCGGGATGCGGATCGTCCGCGCCTGGTCCGCGATGGCCCGGCTGATCGCCTGCCGAATCCACCACGTCGCATAGGTGCTGAATTTGTATCCCATGCGATGATCGAATTTCTCGACCGCCCGCAACAGGCCGATGTTGCCCTCCTGGATCAGGTCGAGCAGCGACAGGCCGCGCCCGATGTAGTAGCGCGCCACGCTCACCACCAGGCGCAGGTTGGCAGCCGAGAGATGATCCTGCGCGCGTTGGCCATCCCACACATCCATGAGCAGCGCTTCCCGCTCTTCCGCTGGCGCCCCTTCCTGCAGACGACGTTTGGCCGCGCGCCCGCGCTGGATGCGCTCAGCCAGCATCACCTCCTCCTCAGCGGTCAACAACGGATGGCGGCCGATCTCCTGAAAATACATGCGCACCGGATCGCCAGCCATCTCCGACGCCAGCCATGTCTCAAGGGCGTCATCCTCCTCCCAAGCGAGAACAGGATCATCCCTCAAGAACAGAACGCTCTCTTCTTGCGCAACGTCAGAAGGGCCTTCCGGCGTAGCCTCAGGCTCGATCTCCGGCGACTTAGGCCCGGATTCGCCCGCCGCCTCCTGTCGGTGGTGACCATTGACGCGGTCCGGCGGCTCAGACGGCGTCAGGAACGGCAGCGTCCAGTCTTGATCTTCGTTTGACGGATGAATGGTCATGGTCGCCCTTTGCCCATAGCCTGTCCACGCTTCCCCACCATCGTGCGCTGGTGGCGGACTTTGGTGAGCAGCCATAGCTGTTTGCGACGAGCATCCACGAGCTGGCCATACGCGCGCGCGGCGTCTTCATCGGCGGCCTCTTGCGCGCCTGCCAACAGGTCGCGCAACTCGCTCAGCGACCGCTCGACGCGCGCCATGCGCAGCGACAGGATCGCGTTGCCCAGGTCGTGGACGGCCTGCTCGATCGATAAAGCGGCGCTCTGGGACGCGATCGCGCGCAGCCGTTCCCAGCGCGGCCGCAACGAAGCGGGAAGCCACTCATCCGGCGCCCCTTCCACATACGCAGCGGGCGCCCGGCTCAGCAGCGTGAAGAGAGCCTGGTTCTCCACATGCTCGAAGTCCTCGGCGACGATGCCCGCCAGGCCAGCCTGATCCAGCTCAGCCGAGGTCAACGACAGCGCCTGTGGATGGCTGATAAGGCGCGCCAGGCAGTAGTCTTCCAGGTCCACAGGCTGCGACAGCGGCGCCGCTTCGGCAGGCGGCGTCCCTGGCGCCTGGCTGCCGCCTCGCTTCACGACCTGGCGCTCGATCACCCGCGCATCTACCTGGACGCGGCGCGCCAGCAACTGGATGTAGTGGTGGCGCATGACATCGTCGCCCAACTCACGGATCAGCGGCGCGATCTCCGCCACGGCCAGCGCCTTGCCGCGCGCGCTGCTCACGTCATATGTGCGCGTGACCTGCTCCAAATAGAAATCGATGATCGGCAGCGCCCGCGCGACCAGCTCTGGCCACTGCTGCGGCTGACTGCGAATGAACTCATCGGGATCCTGGCCCGCCGGCAAAGCGAGGATGCGCAGATCGGCGGCAAGGCGCGGCTCGTAACGAACCTGGCCGTCCGCGCCGAGCGTCGGCGCCCATTCGCGGTCCAGCGAGCGACGGGCCTGCTCCAGGCCGCGCAGCGTCGCCTGTTGTCCGGCCACGTCTGGATCGAGGGCAAGGATCAACGTGCTCGTATAGCGCTTCAACTGGCGCAGATGCGATTCCGTGAGCGCTGTCCCCATCGACGCGACCACGTTGGTATAGCCGTGCTGATGCGCGCTGATCACGTCCATATACCCTTCGACGATCACCACATGCCCGGCGGCGTGAATCGCCCGGCGCGCCTTATCCAGTCCATACAGCAACCGCCCCTTATCGAACAACGGCGTCTGCGGCGAGTTCAGATATTTGGGAGGAGACCCATCGAGCGAGCGAGCGCCGAAGCCCACCACTCGCCCCGCCGCATCGGCGATCGGGATGATCACGCGGCCCCGAAAGCGATCATAATAGCCGCCGCCGCTCTGCCGTTCGACCACCAGACCGGCTTCGACGATATCGGCCAGAGGGTACCCTTTCTCGAGGAGATAGCGTTGGCCCGCCTCCCAATCATCGAGGGCGTAGCCCAGTTGGAACTCCTCGATCGTCCGAGGGGTGATCCCGCGTCGCTGCAAATACGCGCGGGCTGGCTCGGCCTGCGCATGGTTCAACAATAGCTCATGAAAATAGACGGCTGCAGCCGCACAGACGGTGCGCAATCGTTCGAGATGGCGCTCCTCTTCCTGCATCTGCGGCTGGCGCGGCTCGAGTTCGACTCCCGCACGCCGCGCCAACAGCTCCAACGCCTCCTGGAAATCGAGGTTCTCCCGACGCATGATGAAGGTGAAGATATCGCCGCCAGTGCTGCAGGCGCCGAAGCAATGCCATGTGCCGGTCTCAGGGAAAACCACGAAAGAGGGCGTCTTCTCAGCATGAAAGGGGCACAATCCTTTGTAATGGCGCCCGGCTCGTTTCAGAGGGACGTAGGCGGAGATCGTCTCAACGATATCGAGGCGTTGCTTGATCTCGTCAACGGCGCTCATCGCCGTATATTGCCCCCATCGCATGATAGGGTACGCGTACCCCAACGGCAAGCAGTATACCGCGGCCTCTTATGGGGTGTCAAAAACGTGCTTCGCGTATTCGTGTGTGGGATTCCCGCCATTCACAACAAACGCCGAGGAGGGAATCCCCCCTCGGCGTTTGCATCATTCTGAGACGAGGAACGGTCTCACTTGTCGCGGCTGATGTCGCCCAACGCCGCCTGCGCCGCCGCCAGGCGCGCGATCGGCACGCGGTAGGGCGAGCAGGAGACGTAGTCCATCCCGACGCTGTAGCAGAACTTCACCGAGTTCGGTTCACCGCCGTGCTCGCCGCAGATGCCCACCTCGAGATCGGGGCGCGTCGCGCGACCGGCCTCGGTCCCCATGCGCACCAGCTTGCCCACGCCCTTCTGGTCCAGCACCTGGAACGGATCGTCGGGCAGGATCTTGCGCTCGACATACAACGGCAGGAAACGTCCGGCGTCGTCGCGGCTCATGCCGAAGGTCGTCTGCGTCAGGTCATTGGTGCCGAAGGAGAAGAATTCGGCCGACTTGGCGATCTCATCGGCGAGCAACGCCGCGCGCGGCAGTTCGATCATCGTGCCGACCTTGTACTCGAATTCGACGTTGTGCTCCTCCATGACCTGCTTGGCCACGCGGCGCACGATCTCCTCTTGCATCGTGAACTCATTGAGATCGCCCACCAGGGGGATCATGACCTCGGGGAAGACCTTGATCCCTTCCTTGAGGACCTGGACGGTGGCCTCGAAGATCGCCTGCGCCTGCATCTCGGTGATCTCAGGATAGAGGATGCCCAGGCGACAGCCGCGGAAGCCCAGCATGGGATTGAACTCATGGAGCTGCGCGATCCTGTCGTAGATCTTCTGCGCGGGCACGCCGATCTTGGCAGCCAGCGCTTCGACCTCTTCCTTATCGTGCGGCAAGAACTCATGCAACGGCGGATCGAGCGTGCGGATGATCACGGGATAGCCGTTCATCTCGCGGAAGAGGCCAGCGAAGTCCTCGCGCTGCAACGGTTCGATCTTGGCCAACGCCTTGCGGCGCCCCTCGACGGTATCGGCCAGGATCATCTCGCGCATGGCGTCGATGCGATCGCCCTCGAAGAACATATGCTCGGTGCGGCAGAGGCCGATGCCCTCGGCGCCGAAGCGCGCCGCGACCTTGGCGTCGCGTGGGATGTCAGCGTTGGCGCGCACCCCCATGGTGCGGAACTCATCGACCCACTCCATGAACGTGGCGAAGTCGCCGCTCAGCTCTGGCTCGACCACAGGCGCCCGGCCCAGGATCACGCGGCCAGTGGAGCCGTCAATCGTGATATAGTCGCCGTCCTTGACGGTGAAGCCATTGCAGGTGAATTGCTTCTTGTTGTAGTCAATAAGGATATCGCTGACGCCGGCCACGCAGGGCTTGCCCATACCGCGCGCCACCACCGCCGCATGGCTGGTCATGCCGCCGCGCGCGGTCAGGAACCCTTGCGCCGCCGCCATGCCATGGAAATCCTCGGGCGCCGTCTCCACGCGCACCAGGATGACCTTCTCGCCGTTCGTGCCGAGCGCCTCGGCCTCGTCAGCGTCGAAGACTACCTTGCCGGTGGCTGCGCCGGGGCTGGCCGGCAGGCCTGTGGCGATCACCTGCACCTTGGCCTTGGGGTCGATCATGGGGTGCAGCAACTGATCGAGCAGCGCCGGATCGACGCGCTTCACGGCGGTCGCCTTGTCGATCAACCCTTCGTTGACCATATCCACAGCGATCTTCACGGCCGCTGCGCCTGTGCGCTTGCCAGCGCGAGTCTGGAGCATGTACAGTTTGCCGCGCTCGATCGTGAACTCGAGGTCCTGCACGTCCTTGTAGTGCTTCTCCAGCAGATCGGCGATCTCCTGGAACTGCTTGTAGGACTCGGGCATCTCTTTGGCCAGATCATCGATCGGCTTGGGCGTACGAATGCCCGCCACTACATCCTCCCCTTGGGCGTTGGGCAGGTACTCGCCGTACAGCTTCTTCTCGCCGGTGGCCGGGTTGCGCGTGAAGGCCACACCCGTCGCCGAGTCCCATCCCATATTGCCGAAGACCATCGTCACGATGTTGACGGCAGTGCCCAGGTTATCGGGGATCTTGTTCAGACGGCGATAATCGCGCGCGCGACGCCCGTTCCAGGAGTTGAACACCGCCGCGATCGCCATGCGCAACTGCTCGAACGGATCTTCGGGGAAGTCCTGGCCGGTCTCCTTCTTGATGATCGCCTTGAACTCCTGGACGATCGCCTGCAGGTCTTCGGTCGTCAGGTCGGTGTCCTGTCCCCCTGCCGTCTTGGCCTTAGCGGCATCCATCACATGCTCGAACTTCTCGCCCTCGACGCCCATCACGATCTTGCCGAAGAGCTGGACGAAGCGGCGATAGGCATCCCAGGCGAAGCGCGGGTTGTTCGTCAGTTTGGCCAGACCTTCCAGCGTCTCGCGATTGAGGCCCAGGTTGAGGACCGTGTCCATCATGCCTGGCATCGAGAACTTCGCGCCGGAGCGAACAGAGACCAGCAGCGGATTCTGGGGGTCGCCGAATTTCTTACCCGTCTCCGCCTCGATCTTCTTCAAAGCCTCGAGCGTCTGTTCCCACATCCCCTCCGGGAACTGCTGGCCGCTGTCATAAAAAGCGTTGCAGGCCTCGGTGGTGATGGTGAAGCCTGGCGGGACCGGCAGCTTGGCTCGCGTCATGTCGGCCAGGCCAGCGCCCTTGCCGCCCAAAAGACCACGTACACCGTCCCAAGATCCGGCGTAGCGCTCGGCCTCGTCGACCTCGTCGAAGAGATACACCCACTTCTTGCTCATGCAGTCCATCCTCCTTGCAGGAAACTTTCCGGTTCATACCACAGATCATCCCAGGCGGAAGCGCCCTCCAGGGATTGCGGGCAAAGAGAAACCCGGCCTCTTGCCCCCTGCATCGAATGCCGGGTTTCTGATGCAACGCCAGCGCCGATTATAAGGTTCGCGGGGGGTTTTGGCAAGTTCACGCGGCGCCCATAGAACCAACAAAGGGCTGATAAGCCATGGCGCAGGCCCCCAACTCAAGTCATACTTTCACGGATGCAAAGGCCAACAATAACCGAAAGAGATAGCTGGCCAACATCGTCGAACGCCGCTAGCGCGTTCGTTTACGCCTTTTTTACAAGCAGGTTCTGACTGTCAACCGATAGATCCTACTGGGAAAATCTGGGACTCCAAGGTTTTCATGCCCCCAGAGTAATTCTCTTTCGATTGCAGGTTGCTATGCAATTACCCGGCACTGCAACTCCTTGCCGTTCCTATCGGGACCTCAATCACAAACCGTTACGCGATCCTCACACAAGGCAAAGATCGCCAACAAAGGCCGATCTAAACAATTTTAAATTCTATTAAGGAGGGATATATGCTAGAAAAATTTCTATCCAGGTTCAGAGTTCTGCCCAAGATTATCGCTCTGGGAGCCGTGATCGTCTTGTGTTTCGTTGCCGTCCTGATGTATGCGAATGGTCAATACAGGGCCAGCAAATGGGAGAGCAAGCGCGATCAGACTTACAATCTTGTGCTGACCGCGTATAGCATCCTGGAACACTACGCCAAGTTAGCCAGAGATGGGACCTTATCGACAGAGGAGGCGCAACAGGCCGCCCTGGAAGCGGTCAAGATTATGCGATATGAGGGGGATAACTACTTCTGGATCAATGACCTTGAGCCTAAGATGATCATGCATCCCAATTACCCGATAGATAAGAAACCCGAATGGTATGAGACGAATGGCCTAGCCGATTATGCCGATCCAACTGGGAAGAAGTTGTTTGTGGAGTTCGTCGAGGTCTGCAAAGACAAGGGCGAAGGATTCGTGGATTACCACTGGACCAAGCCAGGGCGGAGCCAAGAAGAGCTATTTCCCAAGCTTTCCTATGTTAAGCTGCTACCTGAGTGGGGATGGATTGTGGGATCAGGAGTCTATGTAGACGATGTGGAGGCAGAAATTGCCTCATTAACGCGGACGATCCTGATCGTTATTGTGCTGGTGACCATAGCAACGATCGCTCTATCAACGGTGCTGGCACGTTCCATTGCCCGCCCTTTAGGTCACATTGCGACGGTCGCAGCAGGTCTTGCTCAAGGAGATGTAAAACAGGAGATCAGATATCAGGGAAAAGATGAAATCGGGCAGTTATCTGAGGCCTTCCGTCGCATGATCATCTATTTGCGTACAACAGCAGAGGCCGCAACGAGAATCACTGTTGGTGACCTAAGTAAGGATGTTACGCCGCAATCGGATCGCGACATCTTGGGGAATGCCTTCATGCAAATGGTCGCTCACTTACGCGAGCTGATAAGTGAAGTGCAAGACAGCGCTACGCAAGTGGCATCAAGCAGCGTGCAGATCACTTCTGCCGCAGAACAGACGGCACAGGCCACTCAGCAAGTCGCCGCCATCATCCAGCAGGTCGCCCAGGGCGCGGCCCAGCAGACCCAGGCCGTCACCCAGGCCACCTCGCAGGTCGAACAGATGACGCAGGTCATCGACGGCGTCGCCAAGGGGTCGCAAGAGCAGTCGCGGGCGGTGGAGAAGGCCTCGGCCTCGGTGGCGCAGATGTCGGCGGCCGTGCAGCAGGTGGCGACGAACGCCCAGGTCAGCGCCCAGGCCTCGCAGCAGGCTGCACGCACCGCCGAGACGGGCGCCCAGACCGTGCGCCAGACCATCGACGCCATGACCTCGATCAAAGGCACCGTGGCGGAGGTCGGCCAGAAGGTGCACCAGATGCAGCAATACTCCTCGCAGATCGGCGCCATCGTGGAGACGATCGACGACATCGCCGAGCAGACCAACCTGCTGGCGCTCAATGCGGCGATCGAGGCGG
>FWPU01000975.1_pt1 | contig 89403 bp, 90 predicted proteins | sample 2228361 | NCBI WGS metagenome assembly FWPU01 (sample SAMEA103939777, study PRJEB20133) | metagenome
GGTGGAGACGACCGGATTCGAACCGGCGACCCCCTGCGTGCAAAGCAGGTGCTCTACCGCTGAGCTACGTCCCCGCCCCGATGATAGGCCCCCGCCCGCCCCTCAGCCGCCAGCCGCGCCGCCCGGGCGCTCGGCCTCCGCCGCCGCGAGCGCCGTGGGCGCGGTCCAGATCGGGCGGCCCTCCTCGCCGATGAACTGCAGGACGGGCACGCCGTCGGTCGTGAGCCCGAAGATCGCCCGGAGCTCGCCGTTGCGATCGAGCAGCCGCAGGATCGGCGAGCCCTCCGCCGCGAGCCCCAGGCGCGCGCGGATCTTGCCGTCCTCGTCCTGGAGGCTGATCGTCGGGGAGCCCTGCTGGGCCAGGCTGTAGACGAACCCGAGCTCGCCGTCCTTGTTCCGCAGCGCGAGCGTCGGCGCGCCCTCGGTCCCGAGCCCGAACTTCGCCCGGACCTTCCCGTTGCGGTCCACCATCGCCAGGCTCGCCGAGCCGTCCGAGAACAGCCCGAAGGTCGCCCGGACCTTGCCCTGGTCGTCGGCGATCGCGAGCCCCGCCGAGCCGTCCGGCTGGATCCCGAACCGGGCGCGCAGCCGTCCGTCGGGCCCGTAGAAGGCCATGAAGGGGTAGTCCTCCTTCGTCACCCCGAAGCGGGCGCGGACCCTCCCCTCCGAGTCCTCGATCTCGATCTCGCCGGCACGGATCACACGCTTCCTCATCACGGTCCTCGTCGCCCTCCCCCGGCCATGGCCCCTACAGCATGAACCGCCGCGGCGGCCCTCGCAAAGGCCCCGGCCGCGTCAGCGCGCCTCGAGGCGCTCCGTGCGCCGGGTGCAGGCCTCGAGGCGCTCCGGGAGCGGCTCCACCCCGATCCCCGGACCCCGCGGAACGGCCATCGTCCCGTCGGGGTCCAGGACGTGGGGCTCGGTCAGGTCCTCCCGGAAGTACCGCGCGCTCGCGCTCGTATCCCCGGGGAGCGTGAAGCCCGGCATCGCCGCGAGGGCGAGGTTCACGGCGCGACCGACCCCGGTCTCGAGCATCCCCCCGCACCAGACCGGCACCCCGCGCTCGCGGCAGAGGTCGTGGATGCGGCGCGCCTCGAGGATCCCGCCGACCCGCCCCTGCTTGATGTTCACGATCCGGCAGGACCCCAGGGCGAGCGCCGCCCGCGCGTCCGCCGCCGACCGGATCGACTCGTCCAGGCAGATCGGCGTGCGCACGCGCCTGGCGAGCTCGGCGTGCTCCACGAGGTCCTCGTGGTGCAACGGCTGCTCCACCATGAGCAGGTCGAAGGCGTCGAGGGCGGCCAGGGTCTCCGCGTCCTCCAGCCGGTAGGCGGCGTTCGCGTCCACCGACAGCGGCACGTCCGGGTGGGCCCGCCGAACGGCCGCCACGCGCTCGACGTCGAGGCCCGGCGCGATCTTCAGCTTGATCCGTCGGTAGCCCTCGGCGAGGTACCCCTCGACCTCCGCGAGGAGCTCCTCGGTGGTGGGCGTGATCCCGACCGAGACCCCGCAGGGCACGCGCTCGCGCTCCGCCCCCAGGTAGGAGGCGAGCGAGCGCTCGCGCTCCCGGAGCCACGCGTCGAGGAACGCGTCAAGGAGCGTCGCCTTCGCCATGGGGTGCCCGCGCACCCGCGCGAAGCAGGCCTCCACCCCCTCCGGCTCCACGTCGCCCGCGGCGAACAGGGCCGGCGCCAGGAAGTCCCGCAGGACGAGCCAGGCCACCTCGTTGAACTCCTGGGAGAAGTCGGGCTCCGTCCCGGCCACGCACTCGCCCCACCCCACGGCGCCCTCCGTCTCGACGCGGGCGAGGATGCACACCTTCTCCGTCTCCACCCCGAAGCTCGTCCGGAAGGGCCGCACGAGGGGGAGCGCGACGAGGCGCAGCTCGATCGCCCGTACCCGGCTCACGCGAAGACGTACCCCCCCTCGGCGGTGAAGGTCCGCGCGATCCTGCCCGAGGCCAGGCAGACCTCGATCGCCGCGGCCACGGCGTCCCGCCAGGCCCGAGCGAGCCCGGGGTCCGCGGCCCGCATCGCCACGTGATCGCGGGGGAGGTACACGAGGACCGGACGGTCGTCCTCCGGCAGGGCCCCGAGCTCCGGGCGGGGCGCCGGCTCCTCCCCCCGGCGCGCGAGGAGCACCGCCGCCCCCTCGGCGCTCACGGGCGCCCCCGGGGCCTCCAGGTCCCACCGCACGACCAGCCGGTCGCTGCGCTCTCCGCGGTTCACGAGGTCGGTCATGGGCCCGTAGTAGTCGCGGTGGAAGCGATCCGCCACCGCGCCCAGCTTGCCCAGGTTGAACCAGGCGTTCCGCGCGATCGTGGGATCGAAGGTCCAGCGCACCACCCGGATCCCGGCCTCCAGCGCCTGGGCCCGCTGCGCGAGCTTCAGGGCGTACCCGACGCCGCGGTGCCGGTGCTCCGGCAGCGTCGCGAGCATGTGGGAATGGACGATGAGGCCGTCCTGCCGGTCCACCGCGATCCACCCGAGCACGTACCCGACCATCCGGTCCTCGGCGAAGGCGCCGATCGGGGGGTTCGCGGCGTCGCCCAGGGCCCGCAGCATCTCCCGGGGGACGAGCTGGTGCTCCCCCCAGGTGGCGATCATCACGCGGAGGATCTCGTCGGCATCCTCGAGCCGGTCGAGGCCTCGCAGGCGCACCCCGGCCGCCGCGGCCGCGCGCTCGGCGAGGGCCCAGGCCTCCCCGCTCATCGCACGGAGTCTACCGGCGGACGCGCATGGGCCCGGGTCTGCACCCGGGCCCACGGTGGAACGCTTCTGGGGCGCGCTACCCGCCGGCCGGGGGCGGGAGCTCCTGCCACTCGTCCTCGTCCAGCTCCCCGCCGCGACGCCGCTTCACCACCGCCACGATCGCCCCGACGATCGCCGCGATGAAGGCCACCTTCATGAGCCTGCCGAAGAAGCCCTTCTTCTTGGCCTCGGTCTCCTCAGCCATGGGAGCCCTCCTTTCGCCGTGGGCCTGGTTGGACTTGAACCAACGACCTCATCCTTATCAGGGATGCGCTCTAACCGACTGAGCTACAGGCCCATCCGGGCCTTCCACCCCGGCCCTCGACGAAGCGTACGCGCGCCCCGGAAGGGGTGTCAATCGAGCCCGCCCGGGCTCAGCGCCGCTCCGCCAGCGTGACCTCGACGCCCCCCACGAGGTCCGAGATGAGGTTGTAGAGGATGGCGACGAAGACGTTGATGAGGGACCAGACCACCACCATGACCAGGCCGATCCACAGCGCCCGGGTGAACAGCCAGCGCCCGTTGATCTCGAAGGTCCGGTCGGAGAACAGGTCCCGCATGAGCCGCGTGGTGGAATCCAGGGCGCCCATCGCGTCGAGCAGCCCGTACAGGATCACCCCGGCGCCCAGCAGCACGAGCATCACGCACAGGTAGAAGACCAGGGAGATCTTGAACACGGACCAGGGTCGGACCTTGCGCACCACCACGCGCGCGTGTCGCCGCCCGGCCGCGGCGCGGGCGGGGCGAGCGTCACCCCCCGGAGCGCCGCTGGCGGTCGGCCGGGCCCTCGATCGGCCGGCGGAGCGCGCGCGTGCCTCCGCGGGGAGCGCGCCCACGGCGGGTTCGTCCACGGGCTGGCCCATCCCTCGCCCCTTTCTACGCGCCCCAGGGGGTCGCGGCAACCACCCGCGGCGTCAGTCCGCCTCGACCTGGGTGAGGACGGGGGCGATCGCCACCACGGTCTCCCCCTCGTCCACGCGCATCGTGCGCACGCCCTGGCTCGCCCGGCCCACCCGCCGGATCTCCGCGGCGGGGATCCGCACCACCTTCCCCGAGCTCGAGATCGTGAACAGGTCCTGCTCCTTGGAGCCGACGAAGGCGCCGGCCAGCAGGCGCGTCTTGCGGGTGAGCGTGTGCCCGATCACGCCCTTGCCCCCGCGCCCCTTCACCGGGAAGGCGCTGAGGGGCGTGCGCTTGCCGTACCCCTGCTGGGTCACGCTGATGAGCTCCTCCCCGGCCGAGGCCACGCCGAGGGCGATCACCTCGTCGTCCTCGGCCAGGCGCATCCCGATCACGCCCGTCGCCTGCCGTCCCATCGGTCGCACGAGGGACTCGCGGAACCGGATCGCCTGGCCCTTGCGGGAGACCAGGATCACGTCGTCCTTGCCGTCGGTGAGGAGCACGTCGACGAGCTCGTCCCTCTCCCGCAGGTTGATCGCCGTGAGGCCGGAGCGGGGGCTGTCGTACTCCGGCAGCGGGGTCTTCTTGACCATCCCCCGCTTCGTGGCGAAGAGCAGGTACCGGTCGTCCGCGTACTCCTTGAGGTCGATCACCGCGTTCACCCGCTCGTCGCCCGAGATCCCGATGAGGTTCGCCGCGTACGTGCCGCGCGCCGTGCGCGTCGACTCGGGGATCTCGTGGACCTTCGTCCGGTAGACCCTGCCCTTGTTGGTGAAGAACAGGAGCCAGTGGTGGGTCGTCGTGGTGAAGACGTGCTTGATGACGTCCTCCTCCTTCAGGTTCGCCCCGATCACGCCCTTGCCCCCACGACCCTGCCGCCGGAAGGCGTCCAGGGGCTGGCGCTTGACGTAGCCCGCCCGGCTCACCGTGATGACGACGTCCTCCTCGGCCACGAGGTCCTCGATGCGGAACTCCCCGTCCTCGGGGCGCAGCCGGGTGCGCCGGGCGTCGGCGAACCGGCCCTTGATCTCGGCGAGCTCGTCCTTGATCACCGCCCGGATCTTCCGCGGGTCTTTCAGCAGGGCCTGCAGGTGCTTGATCCGGGCCAGCAGGTCGCGGTGCTCCTGCTCCAGCTCCTCCCGCGCGAGCCGCGTGAGGCGCCGCAGGGGCATGTCGAGGATGTGGTTGGCCTGGACCTCGGTCAGCTTGAACTTCCGCACGAGCTTGCCCCGGGCCTCGTCCGCGTCCCGGGAGCCCCGGATGATGCGGATGACCTCGTCCAGGTGCTCGAGGGCGATCAGCAGGCCCTGGACGATGTGGTCCCGCTCCTCCGCCCGCCGCAGCTCGTAGCGGGTGCGCCGGGTCACCACCTCGATCTGGTGGTCGACGTAGTAGCCGACGAGCTCGGCGAGGTTCAGGGTCCGGGGGACCCCATCCACGAGGGCGAGCATGATGGCCCCGAAGCTCTCCTGCAGCTGGGTGTGGCGGTACAGCTGGTTCAGCACGACCTGGGGGTTCGCGCCCCGCTTGGTGTAGATCACGAGGCGCATCCCCTCCTTGTTCGACTCGTCGCGGACGTCGGCGACGTCGCGCAGCCGCCCGGCGTTCGCGAGCTCCGCGATCTTCTCCGCGACCCGCGCCTTGTTCACCTGGTACGGGAGCTCGGTGACGACGATCTTGGAGCGGCCCTGGGAACCCTCCTCGATGTGCGTCACCGCGCGGACCTTGATCGAGCCGCGCCCGGTCTCGTACACGTCGCGGATCCCCTGCGAGCCCATGACGATGGCGCCGGTGGGGAAGTCCGGCCCCTTGATGAACCGCATGAGCTCGGCGGGCGTCGCATCGGGGTGGTCCAGGTAGTGGGAGACCGCGTCGATGACCTCGCCCAGGTTGTGGGGAGGGATGTTCGTGGCCATCCCCACGGCGATCCCGTTCGCCCCGTTCACGAGGAGGTTCGGGAAGCGACTCGGCAGCACCGTCGGCTCCTGCTCGTAGCCGTCGAAGTTCGGGACGAAGTCCACGGTCTCGGCCTCGATGTCCCGCAGCATCTCCATCGCCGCCGGGGCGAGTCGGGCCTCGGTGTACCGGTAGGCCGCGGGAGGGTCGCCGTCGATCGAGCCGAAGTTCCCGTGGCCGTCGATGAGGGGGATCCGCATGGACCAGTCCTGGGCCATGCGCACGAGGGCGTCGTACACGCTCTGGTCGCCGTGGGGGTGGTACTTCTTCAGCACCTCGCCCACCGCCGAGACCGACTTGCGATGCGGGCGGTCCGGCCGCAGGCCCTGCTCGAGCATGGACCAGAGGATCCGCCGCTGGACCGGCTTGAGCCCGTCCCGGACGTCGGGCAGGGCCCGGCCGACGATGACGGACATGGCGTAGTCGAGGTAGGAGCGCTGGATCTCCTCCTCCAGCCCGACCTGCTCGATCCGCCCGACGAACAGGGGCTGGTCCCCGCCGCCGCCCGCCGCCCGTCGTCTAGACATCGAGGTTCTGCACGTCCTTCGCGTTCTGCTCGATGAACTCCCGACGCGCCTGGACGTCCTCGCCCATGAGGACGGTGAACAGGCGGTCGGCGAGGGCGGCGTCCTCCACCGTCACCTGCAGCAGCGTCCGGTGCTCGGGGTCCATCGTCGTGCGCCAGAGCTGGTCGGCGTTCATCTCCCCGAGGCCCTTGAAGCGCTGCGGGTCGAACTTCTTGCCGTCGCCGTGCTTGCGGCGCCACGCGTCCCACTCGCGCTCGGTGTAGAAGTACAGCTCCTCCTTGCCCTGGCGGAGCAGGTACAGGGGCGGCTGGGCCAGGTACACGTAGCCCGCCTCGATGAGCTCGCGCATGTTCCGGAAGAAGAACGTGAGCAGGAGCGTCCGGATGTGGGCCCCGTCCACGTCGGCGTCGGCCATGATCACGATGCGGTGGTAGCGGGCCTTGACGAGATCGAACTCATCCCCGATCCCCGTGCCGATCGCCGTGATGAGGGCCTGGATCTCCTGGTTCTCCAGCACCTTGTGCAGCCGCGCCTTCTCGACGTTCAGGATCTTCCCCCGGATCGGCAGGATCGCCTGGGTCGCCCGGTCCCGGGCCTGCTTCGCGGAGCCGCCCGCGCTGTCCCCCTCGACGATGAACAGCTCGCAGGCCGCCGGGTCCGTGAGCTGGCAGTCGGCGAGCTTGCCCGGCAGCCCTCCCCCTTCGAGGAACGACTTCCGCCGGGCGATCTCGCGGGCCTGCTTCGCCGCGATCCGAGCCTTCGCCGCCGAGGCAGCCTTGGCCACGATCCGCTTCGCCTCGCCCGGATGCTCCTCGAGCCAGGTCATGAGCTGCTCGTTGACGGTGGTCTCCACGAGGGAGCGGATCGACGCGTTGCCGAGCTTCGTCTTCGTCTGCCCCTCGAACTGGGGGTCGCGCAGGCGGACCGAGACGATCGCGGTGAGCCCCTCGCGGACGTCCTCGCCGAGGAGGTTCTCGTCCTTTTCCTTGAGCAGCCCCTTGTTGCGCGCGTAGCGGTTGATGACGTTCGTCAGGGCCTTCTTCAGGCCCTCCTCGTGCATCCCGCCCTCGTGGGTGTTGATCGTGTTCGCGAAGGAGTGGATGGACTCGGCGTAGCCGGTGTTCCACTGCAGGGCGATCTCGGCCTCCGCGTCGTCCTCCCGCCCCTCCATGAAGATCACGCGCTGGTGCAGCGGCTCCTTGCCCGCCGCGAGGAGCTTCACGAAGTCCACGATGCCCCCCGAGGCCTTGAACACCTGCTTGACCGGGGGGTCCTCGCGCTCGTCGATCAGCTGGATCTCGATGCCGCGCGTGAGGAAGGCCTGCTCCTGGAGCCGCTCCGCGAGCAGCCGTCGGTCGAACTCCGTGGTCTCGGTGAAGATCTCCGGATCGGGCCAGAACGTGACGATCGTGCCGGTCTTCGTCGTGGTCTTGCCGCGGGTGAGCTTCGTCGTCGCCTTGCCGCGGGCGTAGCTCTGGCTCCACACGTACCCGTCGCGCATGACCTCCGCGGTCATCGCGCGGGACAGCGCGTTCACCACTGACACCCCGACCCCGTGGAGCCCCCCGGAGATGCGGTAGCCCCCGCCCCCGAACTTGCCGCCCGCGTTCAGGGTCGTGAGCACGATCTCCACCGCCGGCCGGCGGTCCTTCAGCCCGGGGATGGGCTTGACGGGGATCCCCCGCCCGTTGTCCTCCACCCGGCAGCCGCCATCCTTCAGCAGGCGGACGACGATCCGGTCGCAGAAGCCCGCCATCGCCTCGTCGATCGAGTTGTCCACGACCTCGTAGACGAGGTGGTGCAGGCCGCGGATGGACGTCGTGCCGATGTACATGCCCGGCCGCAGCCGGACGTGCTCCACGCCCTCGAGGACCTGGATGTCCTTCGACTCGTACCGCCCGGGCTTGTTCGTCGTCTTCGCTGCGGTGACCAATCCACCTCCCGCGTCCGGGCACGCCGATGGCCCGGAGCGCCATCGGGGGGCCCGCGGAGCGCATGACGCGCCCCGTTATCCTACCAATCCACCGGGTTCCCGGGCGCCCCCCGTCATGCGCCCTTCATCGTTGCGCTACAACCCTTCGCGCGGGTGCTCGCGCACCACGACGTGCACCCGTCGCACCACCTCCTCCCCCAGCGTCTCGTTCGCCCGCCGCCGGATCTCCTCGGCCAGGAACCGTGCCTGCGCGCCCCACGCGCCGCTCGCCGCCCCGACCACGAGGACCCCCCGCTCGAGGCTCATCGGCGCCGTCTCCCGGGCCAGGCGCGGCCCGACCACCGCCTCCCACGCGCCCGCCAGGCGCCCGATCGGCGCTCCCCGCGCGAGCTCCGGCTGCGCGAGCAGCTCATCCAGGACCGCCCCCAGGGGAACCTCCTGCGAGCTCCGCTCCCCGCGGCGCCGCCACCCCTTCGCCCGCGGCATCAGCCCGCCTCCCGCAGCACCCGCCCGCTCCGGACCCCGAGCACGACCTCCGCGCCGTCGGGCACGAGATCCCGGTCGGCGGCGGAGACGAACACCTGCCCCCGCCCCCGGAGCCGCTCCCCGAGCCGGCGGCGCCGGCCCGGATCGAGCGCGGAGAACGGGTCGTCCACGAGCAGCACCGGCGCCTCCCCCACCTCGCCCGCCACCGCCCCCGCCAGGCCCAGGCGGAGGCACACGGCCGCCGCCCAGGCCTCCCCGTGGCTCGCGAAGGCCCTGGCCCGCAGCTCCCGGACCCCCACCGTGAGCTCGTCCCGGTGGGGTCCCACCAGGGTCGTCCGACGGGCGAGCTCGTCCGCGCGGCGCTCCGCCAGCCGCGCGAGGAACCGCTCCTCGAGCGGCTCCTCGGCCACCGATGGCTCGTACCGGACCTCGAGCCGGTACCCCGTGACGTGCTCGAACTCCCGCTCGGCCTCTGCGGCCAGGGCCTCCACCGCGCTCGCCCGCAGGCGCGTCAGCGCGGCCCCGCGCGCGGCGAGCTCTGCGTCCCACGCCTCGATCCCCACCGGGGCCTGGCGGCCCTCCCACTCCTTGAGCAGGCGGTTCCGCTGGCGCAGCGCCCGCTCGTAGGCGGTGATCGCCCCCTCCTTCAGGGGCCAGAGGATCCGCACCGTCTCGTCCAGGAACGCCCGCCGAGCCGCCGGGTCCCCCAGGACCACGACGAGGTCGTCGGGCCCCGCGAAGACCACCCGGACCTGACGTCGGAGGTCCCGGCGCCGCCGGACCGGCGAGCGATTGAGCTGCGCCCGGACGGCCCCGGCCGCCGGCACCTCGATCTCCACGAGGAGCCGCCCGCCGGCGGTGCGCGCCTCCCCCCGCACGTAGCCGGCCGCGGCGCCCCTGCGGACGAGCGGCTCCGTGGCGGAGGTCCTGGGCGAGGCGAGGAGCCCGAGGAAGGCGATCCCCTCCAGCAGGCTCGTCTTCCCCTCGCCGTTCTCCCCCACGACGAGGACCAGCCCCTCGGGCAGGTCCGCGAGCTCCGTGTGGCGGTGGTTGCGGAAGTCCCGCAGCTCGACCCAGTCGACCCGCACCGCCCGCGTCGCCCACCTACCCCACGGGCGTCGGGAGCCGGACCGGCATCACGAGGTAGGTGAAGTCCTCCGTCTCCCCCCGGATCACGCCGGGCTTGAGCCCGTCGCGCACCTCCAGCCGCACCGTCTCGCCGGCCGCGGCCCCCAGGCCGTCGAGGAGGTACTGGGGGTTGAACGCCACCGTCAGCTCCTCCCCCTCGTACCGCGCCTCCACGACCTCGACGGCCTGGCCGAGATCCGGGGATTGCGAGGAGAGCTTCACGCCGAGCGCGTTGAACTCCATCCGCACCGGGGACGTGTCCCTCGCCAGCAGACCCACCCGCCGGACCGCGTCCACCAGCTGCTGGCGGGAGACCGTGAGCCGGTTCTCGTAGGCCTCCGGCAGCAGCTGTCGGTAGTTCGGGAACTCCCCCTCGATCAGGCGCGAGGTGAGCGTGAGTCCATCCACCCGGAACGACGCCTGGCTCTCCTCGAGCACGAGCTCCACCTCGCCCCTGTCGAGGGCCGCCGCTGCCCGGGCGGCCTCGGAAAGCGCCCGCTCCGGCACGATCGCCCGGGCCTCGCCCGGAGCGGTGGCCACGAGCTCCCGCACGGCCAGGCGGTACGAGTCGGTCGCCACGAGCGTCACGCCCTCCCGGGTCACCTCGAGCAGCACCCCCGTCAGCACCGGTCGGGCCTCGTCCCGGGAGGCCGCCCTCGCCACCTGGCTCACGGCCTCAGCGAACACCGCCGCGGGCAGCGTGATCGCCGGGCCCGCGGGCGCCTGGATCACGGGGAAGTCCTCCACCGGAAGGAGCCGCAGGGCGCCCTCGTACGCGGCGCAGCGGATCCGCGCCTGGCCGCCGTCCGTCTCGAACTCCACAGGGGCGTCCGAGAGGCTCTTCACCGTGTCCGCGAGCAGCCGCGCCGGGACGAGCGCCGTGCCCTCCTCCGTGACCTGGACCTCCACCGTCAGTCGGGCCGAGACCTCGAGGTCGGTCGTGGTGAGCGTCAGGCCCCCGCCCGTGCGCGCCTCCATGAGCACGCCCGTGAGGGCGGGGATGCCCGGGCGCGAGGACACCGCGCGCTGGACGGCCTGGAGGCCCTCGGACAGGACGTCGCGATCACACCGGAACTTCACGTGTCCACCCCCTCACGACTGCTTCCAGCATCTCTCCCCTCCTTCCCAGTGGTGGTAGGGGCGGTGGAGATGTGGAGAACCGGTCGTACCGGCAGCGTACGGGCCCCCACCGACACGGGAGATCCTGGGGATGGTCGTGGATGCCGACCCGCGGGAGATGGGCTCGTTCCCACCGTTCCCCACCGCCGTCCACACCTCACCCACGCCCCTCACGCGTTCCTCGCCCGCTCCCGGATCGAGCGCGACAGCTCCTGAACGTGCCGGTAGATCGGCTCGCGGTCGCGCATGTTCTTCTGGATCTTCGTCACGCCGTGCAGCACGGTGGTGTGGTCGCGCCCGCCGAAGAGCTCGCCGATGCGGACGTAGGACATGGCGGTGCACTCGCGGAGCAGGTACATCGCGACGTGCCGGGCCGTGGTGAGCGGACGGGAGCGGCTCGGGGAGACGAGATCCTCTACCGAGAGCCCGAAGTACCGGGCGGTCTCCTCCAGGACGATGGAGGCGGGGATCTCCGTGGCCGTCTGCGGGAGCAGGTCCTCGAGGGCGTGCTCGGCGAGCTCCGTGCTGATCGGCTGGCCGGTGAGGTCGCTCCAGGCCACGACACGGACGAGGGCGCCCTCGAGCTCCCGGATGTTCTGATCGAAGCGGGATGCGATGAACTCGATCACGTCGTCGGGGACGTGGACGGCCTCCCGCTGCGCCTTGAGCTGGAGGATCGCGATGCGCGTCTCTAGATCCGGGGGCTGGATGTCCACGCACAGCCCGAGCCGGAAGCGGCTCTGGAGGCGGTCCTCCATCCCGAGCTCCTGGGGCGGGCGGTCCGAGGCGATCACGATCTGCCGCTCCTTCTCGTGGAGCGCGTTGAAGGTGTGGAAGAACTCGGTCTGGGTCTCCTCGCGCTTGGCGAGGAACTGGATGTCGTCCACGAGGAGCACGTCGACGTCGCGGTAGCGGGCCGCGAACTGGTAGCCCTGGCGCTCCCGGACGGCCTTGATGAACTCGGCCATGAAGTGCTCGCTCGTCACGTACTTCACCCGCAGGGTGGCGTCGAGGCGGGCCATGTGGTGGCCGATCGCGACGAGGAGGTGGGTCTTGCCGAGGCCAACGCCGCCGTAGATGAACAGCGGGTTGTAGGCCTTGGAGGGCGGGGCCTCGGCCACTGCCATCGCCGCGGCGTGGGCGAACCGGTTCGACGGGCCCGGGACGAACGTGTCGAACGTGTAGTTGGGGAAGGGCAGGCCGGGCGCCCCGAGCCTGGGCGGCGCCAGGGGGCGCTCAGCGGGGCGCGGGGGCGGGACCTCGGGGTCCGGGACGGGAGGCCGGCGGGGCTCCGAGGCCACGACCTCGACGCGGACGGGGGAGCCGATGACCTCGGAGGCGGCCCGCTCGAGGATCTGGCCGTACTGCTGCGTGAGGCGGTCCCGGACGAAGGTCGAGGGCGCGACCACCTCGAGGACCCCGTCGTGGAGGGCCCGGGCGCGCACCCCCGTGAACCACATGGAGAAGGAGATCTCCGGGATCTCCCGATGGGCGCGCTCGAGCACACGGGACCAGGTGTGCTCGGCCTCCTGCTCAGAGGATGCTACGGCCATAATCCACAGCACCTTTCCACAGATGTGGAAACCCGATGGGGAAGCTCGGACGAGGTCGCGGGGGATCGCGACGCCCGTCGGTGGGGAAGCGGGCCGCACTATAGCACCGGCGTTTTCCACAGGCCCGGGGGCGAGCGGGTTCTTGGCGGACTTTCTCCATCGGGGCACGTGGAAGTACCCCTCGGCGGCTGAGCGGCGTGGTCCCTCGGGCCCGGGGCCGTCCCGTATACTCGACCCGCGCCCCGCCCGGGGGCGCTGGCGGCCCGCGGAGGAGCCAGATCCAAGATGACGAAGCGCACGTATCAACCGAACAACCGTCGGCGGAAGAAGACCCACGGGTTCCGGATCCGTATGCGCACGCGCGCGGGGCGGGCGGTCCTCGCCCGGCGCCGCGCGAAGGGCCGCGCCCGCCTGACGGTCTGAGCGCGACGAGGGCCACGGACGTCCGCCGGATCCTCGGGACCGCCGAGCCGGTCCATGGAGAACGGGTGGTAGCCTTTGTCGCGCCCGGCCGGGGCGAGGCCGCGTTCGTGGCGGGCCGCAAGGTCGGCGGCGCGGTGGCGCGCAACCGAGCCAAGCGGATCATGCGGGCGGCGTGGCGGGAGTTGGCGCCGCGCGTCCCGGGCGGGTACGACGTGGTGTGGGTGGCGCGGTCGAGCATCCGAGGAGCCAAGACGCAGGACCTGGTGCCTGAGATGGAGCGGCTGGTGCGGCACGCCCGCGTGATGGGCGGGTGAGGCGGCTCGCCGAGGTTGGCTGGGTGCTCGGCGCCCCGGCTCGGGCGGCCTTGGTGGGGCTGATCCGGCTGTACCGGCTGACGCTCGCGGGCTGGCTCGGGGGTCAGTGCCGGTTCTACCCGAGCTGCTCCCGGTACGCGGAGGAGGCGATCCGGACCCACGGCGCGGTGCGCGGGGTGGCGCTCGCGGCCTGGCGCATCGCCCGATGCGGCCCCTTCACGGCGGGGGGTGTGGACCACGTGCCGCACGCCCGCCACCAGCCGGCCCGGGAGGGCGTGCGATGATCGCCGTCGGGGCGTGGCAGGCGCTGCTCGATGGCCTGGGCTGGGTCCTGGCGCAGATCTACGAGGTCATCCCCAACTATGGGCTAACCATCATCGTGCTTACGGTGGTTATCCGGCTCTTCCTCCTGCCCCTCGGCATCAAGCAGATCCGCTCCATGCAGCACATGCAGCTGATCCAGCCCAAGGTGAAGCAGATCCAGCAGCGCTACCGGCAGGACAAGGCCCGGCAGCAAGAGGAGATCATGAAGCTGTACAAGGAGTACGGGGTGAACCCGTTCTCCGGGTGCTGGCCGGTGCTGCTCCAGTTCCCCATCCTCATCGCGATGTACTCGGTGATCCGCCAGCCCCAGCACCCCATCCACATCCCGGAGAGCACGAAGCTGTACCGGGCGATCGAGCAGCAGATCCCGCCGGTGCGCTCCGTGGATGAGATACCCAAGGAGCCGGGCCCGCCCGAGGGCACGTCGTTCCTCGGGATGAACCTGCTCTGCTCGGCGACGCAGGCCGGGGACCCGCGGGCGGAGCTCGGCGACACCCTGAACGGGGAACAGGTGGCCTACGTCGTGAACTGCGGCCAGGGTGTCGTCGATCGGGTCCCCTACTACCTCATCGCCGGGCTCATGGTGGCCACAACCTACTACCAGCAACGCCAGATGCAGAAGGCGAGCCCGCCGGGCGCGGCGAGCCAGCAGCAACAGGCCCTGCTCCGGGTGATGCCGCTCATGTTCGGGGTCTTCGGGTTCTTCTTCCCCTCCGGACTGGTCCTGTACTGGACGGCCTCCAACGTGTGGCAGATCGGGCAGCAGCACTTCATGCTGCGGAGTCGCCCCACCGCCGAGGACCTCGTGGCGCGGGCGTCCTCCGGGAAGAAGGGGCTCTTCGCGCAGATGGCCGAGCGGGCCGCGGAGGAGCGGAAGCGCCGGGAGGCGGCGGCCGGGGAGGGCCGCCGCGCCCCGAAGGGCGGGGCTGAGCCGCGCGGCGGGAAGGGTCCGGCGGGGCGCAAGGGCGAGCCTCGGGGGCCGCGGAAGCCGGGCAAGGGCAAGCCCGCGAAGCAGGACCGGTCGGAGGGATCCGGTGGAGGAGATCCAGGCCAGCGGCCCGAGCGTTGAGGAGGCCCTCGAGGTCGCCCTCGCCAGGCTCGGTGCGACGGAGCAGGAGGTGGAGGTCGAGATCCTCCAGGAGCCCCGGGCGGGGTTCCTCGGGCTCGGAGCCCAGGAGGCGATCGTCCGCGTCCGTCGCCGCCGGGGCCTCGATCAGCCGACCGAGGGGGAGCTCGACGAGCAGGCGGACGCGGCCGCGGACTTCCTCGAGGAACTCCTCTCGCGCATGGGGATCGACGCGTCCGTGGAGCCGAACCTGGAGGAGGGCGTCATGTACGTGGACGTCCTCGCGGCGGGGGCCGGCGACGAGGACATGGCGATCCTCATCGGGCGGCATGGCCAGACGCTCGACGCGCTCCAAGAGCTGACGCGCCACGTGGTGACGCGGCGCACCGGGATGCGCTGTCGGGTGATCGTGGACGTGGAGGACTACCGGAAGCGCCAACGCGATCGTCTCGTGGCCAAGGCTCGGGAGGTTGCGAAGCGCGTCGCGCGCACGGGCCGGGAGGAGGAGCTCGAGCCGATGGCCCCCTACGAGCGGAAGATCGTGCACGACGCCGTCGCCGCGATCCCCGGGGTGGAGAGCTCCAGCCGGGGCGAGGAGCCGGAGCGTCGCGTCGTGATCCGCCGCAGCGGCTGAGCCGGGCGGCTCCCGGGCTCCGAGCTCGACCGGCGCTGGAGCTGGAGGGCGTGGGGATGCGGTCGGCCCCGCGGCGCGCCTGAAGGTCGTGTTTCACGTGAAACGCGCGGACGAGGTCACGGGCCTGCGGCGACAGGCGGCGAGCATCGGCGTCTCCCTCACGGAGGAGGGTGCGGAACGGCTCCTCGCGTTCGAGGGGCTCCTGGTGGAGGTGGCGATCCCGGGGGGCCTGGTTGGGACGGCGGACGCGCAGCGGCTCCGGGAGCGGCACCTCTTGGACTGCCTTCGGGCCGTGGCGGCGGTGGAGCCGACGGACCGCAGCGCCGCGGACCTGGGAAGCGGCGCGGGGTTGCCGGGGATCGTCGTGGCGGCGGCCCTCCCCCGGCTCGAGGTCACCCTGGTCGAGCGTCGCCACCGGCGCGTGGCCTTCTGCGAGCTCGCGGTGGAGCGGCTGGGACTGGAGAACGTGAGGGTCCTGGCGGGGGAGATCGAGGGGTGCGGTATGGCCGTGGACCTGTGTTTCGCCCGGGCCCTGGCCCCGCTCCCCCAGGCCTGGCGGCTCGCGGCGCCGCTGCTCCGAGAGGGCGGACGCCTCGTCTACTTCGCCGGCGGCTCGCTCCGACGTCTCCCGCCCGTCCCGGGCGCGCGGCTCGTTCGAACGATCGAGACCTCGGTGCTTGAAGGAGCGGGGCCGCTCGCTATCATGAGCCGGCAGTGACCGAGCGCAGGCCGGCGCAGCCCCAGGAGGAGGTCCCCTGGTCCCTGCGCGTGCGCCGTCGGACCGCCGATCCGGCGGTCACCCGCGCGAGCCATCGGACGTGAAGGAGCCCGCGACGTCGAGGACGCGAACGTCGAAACCGAAGGGACGCAAGGCCGCGGCGCGTCACACCCGGGTCATCGCCGTGGCCAACCAGAAGGGCGGTGTCGGCAAGAGCACGACAGCCGTCAGCCTAGGCGCCGCCCTCGCCGAGCTCGGGTACCGGGTCCTCGTGGTGGACCTCGATCCGCAGGGCAACGCCTCGACGGGTCTCGGCATCCGCCACGAGCGCCGGGAGGTGACCGTCTACGACGTGCTGGCGGCGGAGGCGCCGGTCGAGGGAGCGGTCGTGGCAACCCCCATCGAGGGGCTGGATGCGATCCCCTCGACCATCGACCTCGCCGGCGCCGAGATCGAGCTCGTGAGCCAGTTCTCCCGGGAGCTGCGCCTGCGCCGGGCGCTCGAGCCCCTGAAGGACGGGGTCTACGACTTCGTGCTGCTCGACTGCCCGCCCTCGCTCGGGCTGCTGACGGTGAACGCGCTCGCCGCGGCCGACGAGCTCATCGTGCCGATCCAGTGCGAGTACTACGCCCTCGAGGGTCTGGGGCAGCTGCTCCGGAACGTGCGACTCGTTCAGCAGAACGTGAACCCGGGCCTGCGGCTCACCGGGATCGTGCTCACGATGTACGACCCGCGGACGAAGCTGTCCGAGCAGGTCGTGGAGGAGGTGCGCCGGTTCTTCGGCGACCGCGTGTACGAGACCGTGATCCCCCGCACCGTGCGGCTGTCCGAGGCCCCCGGGTTCGGGCAACCCATCACCGTGTACGACCCGCGATCCAGGGGGGCCGAGTCGTACCGCGCCCTGGCCCGGGAGGTGGCGGCGCGGGCGCCGACGGACGAGCCGATCCCGAGCTTCGAGTCGGTGCCGAAGGTGGTCGTGCCGCCCCCGGAGCCGCAGCCGATGCAGGCGCCGAGGCCGCTTCGGCCCGAGGAGCCTGAGCGGGTGGAGGCCGAGGCGGCCGAGGAGCTCGCGGAGCGCCCGGGGCCGCAGGTGGCGGTGGAGACGGAGGCGACCGGGCAGGGGAGGTCCGGCGAGGAGCCCCGGCCCGCGGCGCGGGAGGTAGAGGGCGAGAGCCACCCGGAGGCTGAGGTGGGGGCGAGCCCCGAGGTTGGGTCGGGGACGGAGCCGGCGCCGGCTGGTGGAACAGACGTGGTGACGGGCGGGCCTCAGGGGGAGGAGGAGGCGGGACTCGACCGGACGCCGACGGTTCCGGAGGCCCGGGCGGAGCCCGAGGGGATCGGCGGAGCCGGGGCGGAAGGCGAGGTTCAGGTCTCGCAGCGGGTCGGAGCGGTCGAGGAGGCCGCGCGAGCTCGGGCGGAGCCGGAGCCTGTCCTGGAGGGTGCTGATCTGCGCCCCGATGCTCCACCGGACGCGGACGGGACGGAGCGGCTCATCGCGGTCCTGGAGGCTGAGGCGACGGTGGAGCCTCCGCCCGCTCCGCCCGCTCCCCCGTCCCCGCGGGTCGTGGAGATCGAGCTGGAGGAAGAGCTGGGGTCTGAGCCTCAGCCCGAGGCCGTGGTCCGCATCACGGACCGGGATGCGGCGGGCGAGCACGGTGAGGGGGCCGCTGGCGGCGAGCGACGGACGAAGCGACGGTGGAGCCTGTTCCGAAGAGGAGGCGAGCGATGACGAAGCGAGGTGGATTGGGTCGAGGCCTCTCGGCCCTGATCCCGGGGGCTCCCGAGGAGGCGGGGACGGGGCTCCTCGAGGTCCCGATCGGGGCGATCTCGCCGAACCGACGGCAGCCGCGGACCACCTTCGACGACGAGTCGCTCCAGTCGCTCGCGCTGTCGATCCAGGAGGTCGGCATCCTGCAGCCCATCGTGGTGCGGAAGGTGGAGCGCGGGTACGAGCTCATCGCCGGGGAGCGGCGGCTTCGGGCCGCCAGGCTCGCGGGCCTCGCGACGGTCCCCGTGATCCTCCGGGAGAGCGATGACGCGGAGTCCCTGCGCGAGGCCCTGATCGAGAACATCCACCGGGAGGATCTGAACCCGATCGAGCTCGCCGAGGCCTTCCGCGAGCTCCTGGACGAGCTCGGGCTGAAGCAGGAGACCCTGGCCGAGCGCCTCGGGGTCTCCCGTTCCCACGTCGCGAACACCATCCGCCTGCTCCAGCTCCCCCCCGAGGTCCAGGCCCTGCTCGCCGAGGGGAAGATCCAGGCCGGACACGGACGGGCCCTCCTCGCGCTCGGGGACGCCGAGGCGCAGAAGACGCTGGCGCTGCGGGCGGCCGCGGAGGAGCTCTCCGTGCGGGAGGTCGAGGAGCTCGTCCGGCGGTACCTGGAGCGGCCCCCCGCAGCGCCGGACCCCCGCCCGACGCCGGCCCGCGAGGACCTGGGCTCGCTCGCCGAGGTGGAGGAGATCCTCTCCGAGCAGCTCGCGACCCGCGTAACCATCCAGATGGGGCGCAAGCGGGGCCGGGTGATCATCGAGTTCGGGTCGGCCGACGACCTGGAGCGGATCGTCTCGGAGATCGTGGGGTCGGGTCCGGGGCTCGCCCCCGAGGCGGAGTGAGTCGGATCGGGAACTAGTCTAGGATGGACTAGTCCCCTCGGGCGGGCGGTCCAGGGCGGCTCGGACCACGCGCTCGCACAGCTCCGCCAGGGCGATCCCCGCGGCCTGGGCCGCCATGGGCACGAGGCTCGTGTCGGTCATCCCGGGGGCCACGTTCACGTCGATGACCCAGGGCGTGCCGGCCCGATCGACGAGCACGTCGGCGCGGCTGAGGTCGCGCTGGTGGAGGGCCCGGAACGCCTGGGCCGCAACGGCCTGGACGCGCTCGGTGGTCTCGGGATCCAGCCGCGCGGGGACGTGGTAGTCGGTGGCGCCGGCCGTGTAGCGCGCGGCGTAGTCGTACACCCCCGAGCGGGGGTGGATCTCCACGAGGGGCAGGAGCTCGGTGGGCTCGCCGAGCATGGAGGCGGCGACCTCCACGCCGTCCACGCGACGCTCGACGATCGCCGCGTCGGCGAAGGCGAGGGCGTTCATGACGGCGTGGGGGAGCTCGGACTCGCGATCCACGAACGACAGGCCCATGGCGGAGCCCGCGCGGGAGGGCTTGACGACGAGGGGGAGCCCGACCCGCTCGGCGAGGCGGTGCAGGAGGGCGCCCGCCCCCAGATCCCGCAGGGCGGCCGCCTCGACCACGGCCCACGGCGGGGTCGGCACGCCGGCGTCGGCCAGGGCCTGCTTGCACAGCGCCTTGTCGAAGGCGATCTCGCAGGCCAGGGGGCGGGGTCCGGTGTAGGGCAGGCCGAGCACGTCGAGGAGCCGCTGGACCGTGCCGTCCTCTCCCTCCTTGCCGTGCAAGGCCATGAAGCAGGCCGCGACGCCGGCGGCGGAGAGCGCCTCCACGAGCGGCGCCTCGGCCGGGTCCACGAGGACGGCGTCGAACCCGCGGGAGCGCAGGGCGGCGGCGACGCGGTGGCCGGACCGGAGCGAGACCTCGCGCTCCGGCGAGCGGCCCCCGGCGAGGACGGCGATGCGCTCGCTCATCGCGACATGGTCCGGTACAGCTCCTCCTCCTCGGCGAGGAGTTCCCCGAGCCGCCTCACCCCCTCGACGATTCGGTCCTCGGGCGGGTAGCAGAAGGCGAGCCGCATCGCGTCGGTCCCCCGGCCGTCCGGGTAGAAGGCGGTCCCGGGAACGTAGGCGACGCGCCGCTCCACGGCGGCGGCGAGCAGCGCCCGGGTGTCGAGGTACGGGGGGAGGCGGACCCAGACGTAGAAGCCGCCCGCGGGGCGGGTCCACGTGGCGTCCGCGGGGAAGTGCTCGGCCAGGGCCTCGAGCATCGCGTCCCGCCGCCGCCGGTAGGTCTCGACGAGGCGCCCGAGGTTCGCCCGCCAGGCGTCGGCGGCGAGGTAGCGCTCGGTGAGGAGCATCGTGAGGTTGCTGCCGCACAGATCCGCGGCCTCCTTGGCGAGCACCACGCGCTGGCGCACCCCGGGCTCGGCGAGGACCCAGCCCACGCGCACCCCGGGGGAGAAGACCTTGGAGACCGTCCCCAGGTAGATGACGTTCCGCGGGTCCATGGAGCGGAGCGGGGGCAGCGCCTCGCCGTCGAACCGGAGCAGCCCGTAGGGGTTGTCCTCGACGATCGGGATGTGGGCCTCGCGGCACAGGGCGACGAGCTGCTCGCGTCGACGGAGGGACATCGTGACCCCGGCGGGGTTGTGGAACGTGGGGACGGTGTAGACGAGCTTCGGGCGCTCGCCGCGCAGGAGGGCCTCCTCGAGCTGCTCCACGACCATCCCCTCCTCGTCGAGCTCGATCTGGAGGAAGCGGGGCTCGTAGGCGCTGAAGGCGGACAGGGCCCCGACGTAGGAGGGCGCCTCCACGGCGATCAGGTCGCCGGGGTCGATGAGGAGCTTCCCGACCAGGTCGAGGGCCTGCTGCGCGCCGGTGGTGACGACCACGTCCTCGGGATCCGCGAGGATCCCCTCCTCCGCCATGAGCGCGACGAGGCGCTCGCGGAGGCCGGGCGGGCCCTGGCCGCCCCCGTACTGCAGCGCGACGTCGGCCCGCTGGAGCAGGACCCCCTCGAGGAGCTCGAGCACCTGCTCGGCGGGCAGGGCCTGGACGTACGGCATCCCGCCCGCGAGCGAGACGACGTCGGGCCTGGCGGCGACGGCGAACAGGGCCCGCACCTCGGAGGCGGACATCCCGCCGGTCCGACGCGCGTAGAGCTCGGCGTAGGGGTCGACGTCGAAGGAGGCCATGGGCGTTCGAGCGTAGCACCGCGCCCGGGGAGCTCAAGGGAGGGCGGGGAGGATCTCGCGGGCGAGGAGCTCGAGGTGGTCCGGGTCGTCCACGAGCTCGTGGTTGAGGATCATCCGCTCCACGCCGGCGGCCTCGTAGGCGCGCAGGCGCGAGATCGCCTGCTCCGGCGTGCCCACGATGCAGTCGCGCGAGACCTCCGCGAGGTACTCCTCGAACGAGCCGGCGCTCGGGTCGTTGTGACGGGCCCGCTCGACGCGCTCGCGCCACTCGCGCTCGTCGCGGCCGACGTAGAACCACGTCATGAGCGACGTCGTGACCTCGTCGGGGTCCCGGCCGGCCTCGCGCAGCCCCCGGCGGATGCGCTCGAAGCGGGCCCGCACCTCCTCGGGGGTGCCGCCGACGGTGTTGAACTCATCGGCGAAGCGGGCGACGAGCCGCTGCATCCGGGGGCCCGCGACGCGACCGCCGAGGATGAGCGGCGGGTGCGGACGCTGCACCGGCCGGTGGCGGAAGGGGCAGTCCTCGAGCCGGTAGTCGGGGCCGGCGAAGGAGAACGGCTCCGTGGTGAGCATCCCGTGGACGATCTCGACCTGCTGCTCCAGGAGCGAGAAGCGCGCGTCGGCCGGGGGGAAGGGGAAGCCGTAGGCGCGGTGCTCCGCCTCCCACCACCCGGCGCCCATGCCGATCTCCACGCGCCCGCCGGAGATGTGGTCGACGGTCGTGGCGATCTTCGCGAGGACCGCGGGGTGCCGGAACGTGACTGGCGAGACGAGGGTCCCGAGGCGGAGGCGCTCCGTGCTCGCCGCGAGGCCCGCGAGGATGGTCCAGGCGTCGTTCGAGCCGCGCTCGCGGACCCCCTGGACCGAGAGGTAGTGGTCGGAGGTGAACAGGGCCTCGAAGCCGAGGCGCTCGGCGGCCTCGGCGACGGCGAGCCAGCGGTCCCAGGTGAGGTCCTCCTGGCCCTCGAGCATGAGACAGAAGCGCATGGCCCCCTCCTCGGAGCGTCGGACGGTGGCATCATCCTGCCATGGCCGGGATGGCGAGGGTCGAGCCGGACGAGGTGCGACGGGCGCTCCGCGCGCTCGCGCTGGGCGCCGCCCTCGGGCTCGTGCTCGCCGCGCTGGGCCGGCGGCGCTGAGTCCCGCTCAGGGTGAGCCGGAGAGGAAGCGCTGGAGCGCCTCGGCGAGGGCGGCGGCGACCTCCGCGTCGGGGCCCCGATCCCCGGGGACCTCGACGAGGACCGCGGGCATCCGGGTCTCGCGCAGGAGCGCCACCCCGAGGGGGCGCAGGTCCCCCGGGGGGACGCCGATCCGCGCGAGCTCGCCGAGGACGAGCTCGGCGAGGCGGCGACCGGCGGGGGAGTGGGAGGTCGCGGTCCCCCAGTAGGCGCACGTCGCCCGGTCGCCATCGGCCTCGCGCAGGCCGAGGCAGACGGCGGCCCCGAGAGCGTTCGCGGTCCGGGCCCGGACGCCCGGGTCGGCCTCCGGCCCCTGTAGGATCGCGGGCTCGGCCCGGCGCGCGCGGAGCGCCTCGGCGAGGGCCTGCGCGAGGGCGGTGGACCTCGCGGTGTCCCCGGGGTCGACCGCGACGAGGGAGCCGGCGAGGGTCCCCTCGAGCGCGCGCACGGCCTCGCGCTCCCGGACCACGGTCGCGCCGGGGCCGCCGACGGCCGGCCGCATCCGCTGGAGCGCGCGGACGGTCTCCAGGCCGACGATGCCGTCGGGGGTGGCCCCGACGTTGCGCTGGAACTCCATCACGGCGTGCATCGTGCGGTGGCCGAAGATGCCGTCCTCCTTGCCCGCCACGAAGCCGAGGGCGTTCAGCATCCGCTGGAGCTCGCGCACGTCGTCGCCGCGGAAGGCGGGCGAGCGCAGGTACAGCGTGCGGTCCCCGAGGCGGTAGCCGGCCTCGACGAGCTGGCCCCACGTGTCCGGGCCCACGATCCCGTCCTCGGGCAGGTGCCGCGAGCGCTGGAACTCGCGGATGGCCCGCTCGGTGGTGGGGCCGAACCGCCCGTCGAGCTCGGCCGGATCGATGCGGTGGCCGAGCGCGACGAGCCGATGTTGGAGGTCGCGGACCGCCTCGCCGCGGTCGCCGGGCCGGATCGCTTGCACGGTGCGAGGTTCGCAGCGCCGGCGGGGCTCGGCAACCGCCGAACGGCCTACGGCAGGTGCGGCTCGATCTCCCGCAGGAGCGCGTCCTTGCCCCGGGCGCCGATCACGCGGGCCTTCTCCTCGCCCCCCACGAAGAGCATGAGCGTGGGGATGCTCATGACCCCGTACCGCTGGGCGAGCCCGGGGTTGTCGTCGATGTTGAGCTTGGCCACGGCCAGGGCGTCCCCCTTCTCCCGCGCGATCTCCTCGACCACGGGGGCCACCATGTGGCAGGGGACGCACCACTCCGCCCAGAAGTCCACGAGGACCGGGGTCGTGCTCTTCAGCACGCGCTCCTCGAAGTCGGCCTCGCTCACGTCTCCGATCATCGCCATCTCGATCCCTCCATGTCCGGGGCCGCCCGAGCGGGCAGCCGGTCCGCCCGGGGGCCGTCGTCGACGGCCCGTCCCCCGGCGCGCCCGCGCCGGTCCTCTCAGCCCTCGCCGTGCTCCTCCAGGAAGCGCTCGGCGTCGATCGCCGCCTTGCAGCCCTGGCCCGCCGCGGTGACGGCCTGCCGGTAGATCCGGTCGGTGACGTCGCCGGCGGCGAAGACGCCCGGTACGCTCGTCGCGGTCCGCGGCTCCTGGACCTTCACGTAGCCGGCGTCGTCGAGCTCGAGCTGCCCGCGGAACAGCTCGGTGTTCGGGTCGTGGCCGATGGCGACGAACACGCCGTCGATCGGCCGCTCGAAGGTCTGGCCGGTCCGCGCGTCGCGCAGGCGCACACCGGTCACGGCGTCCTCGCCGAGGATCTCCTCGACGACGGTGTTCCACTGCACGGAGATCTTCGGGTTCGCCAGGGCGCGCTCCTGCATGATCCGGGACGCGCGGAACTCGTCGCGCCGATGCACGATGGTCACGGCTCGGGCGAACCGCGTGAGGAAGATCGCCTCCTCCATCGCGGTGTCGCCCCCGCCCACGACGATCAGCTCCCGGTCGCGGAAGAAGAAGCCGTCGCAGGTCGCGCAGGCCGAGACGCCGCGCCCGCGCAGCCGCTGCTCGCCCGGGACCCCGAGCCAGCGGGCGCTCGCCCCCGTGGCGACGATAAGCGTGCGGGTCCGCCAGGACTCCTCGCCGGCCCAGACGGTGAAGGGCCGCGCCGAGAGGTCCACGCGGGTGGCGCTCGTCGCGACGATCTCGGCGTCGAACCGCGCAGCCTGCTTCTCCATGGCGTCCATGAGCTCGGGGCCGAGGATCCCGTCGGGGAACCCCGGGTAGTTCTCCACCTCCGTGGTGAGCATGAGCTGACCCCCGGCCTCGAGCCCCTTCAGCACGAGGGGCCGCAACCCGGCGCGCGCCGCGTAGAGGGCGGCCGTGTACCCGGCGGGGCCGGAGCCCAGGATCACCACCTTGCGCACGTCGTCCATCGCTCGTCCTTCCGGAGGAGCCCCCTCGGGCCCTCCACCTGAGGATAACCGCGGGCTATTCCCCACCCGCGAGCCGTCGCCGCCGGAGCTTCCCGGAGGCCGTGCGCGGGAGCTCTTCCACGAGGACGAGCTCCCGGGGAGCCTTGAAGCGGGCGAGGCGACGCCCCACGGCGTCCCGGAGCTCGGCCAGGGTCGGGGGGTCTGCGGGGTCCGCGGGCACGACCCAGGCGACCACGCGCTCGCCCCACTCGGGGTCGGGGCGCCCGCCCACGGCGACCTCGGCGACCTTCGGGTGCGTCGCGAGGACCGCCTCGACCTCCTGGGGCCAGACGGTCTCGCCCCCGGTCCCGATCGCCTCCGAGGCCCGGCCGATGACGTGGAGGCGGCCCTCGGCGTCGAGCTCACCGGCGTCCCCGGTCACGAGCCAGCCGTCGGGGGTGAGGGCGGTCGCCGTCCCAGCGGGGTCGCCACGGTAGCCCCGCATGAGGGTGGGTCCGCGGAGCTGGATCCCCCCCTCGTCGTCCACGCGCACCTGGACGCCCGGCAGCGGCGCGCCGTCGTAGACCACCCCGCCGCAGGACTCGGTGAGGCCGTAGGTCTCGACCACCCTGGCCCCCGCCGCCTCGGCGCGGCGCCGCAGCTCCGGCGCGAGGTGGGCGCCGCCGACGAGGATCGCCCGGTACCCGGAGAGGTCCACGCCCGCCTCGAGGAGGCGAAGGAGCATGGTGGGCACGAGGGCGGTGAAGGCGGCGTCGCGCTCCCGACCGATCGCGGCCGGATCGAAGCGCTCGTGCACCGTCACCGGGGCGCCGAGGAGGACGCCGCGGAGGAGCACGAGGAGCCCGCCGACGTGCCCGAGGGGCAGGCAGCACAGCCAAGGGTCGTGGGGACCGGCCCTGAGGGCGAGGGCGGAGGCGGCGACGGCGGCGTCGATCGCGGCCCGGTCGAAGGAGACGAGCTTGGGCTCCCCGGCCGTGCCAGAGGTGGGGACGACGAGGATCTCCCCCGGCTCGGCCGCAAGGCCGTCGGGCCGTCGGGACAGGCCGTCGGGCCCGAGCACGGCGGTGGGCCGGGCCCGGGCGATGAGCGCGTCGGCGGCGGCCGGGGCTAGGCGGTGGTCCACGGGCAGGAGGGCGGCGCCGGCCTCCCAGATCTCCCGGACGAGGTCGACCCACGCCGGGCCGGGGGGCAGCGCGACGGCGACGAGGTCCCCGGGCGTGAGACGGAGCGCGGCGGAGGGTCCCACCTGCGATAGGCTACCCGGCATCGTTGGAGTCGGGGCTCTCGGAGTGGATGCTCATGGAAACCGTGCGCAAGGTGCTCGACTGGCGGCCCGCCGGGACGTACACGGACATCCGGTACGAGACCGCGGAGGGCATCGCGAAGATCACCATCAACAGGCCCGAGGTGCGCAACGCGTTCCGGCCCCTCACGGTGCGCGAGCTGTCCGACGCCTTCGATCGGGCGCGGGACGACCCGGGGATCGGGGTGGTGATCCTCACGGGCGAGGGGCCGCTCGCGTTCTGCTCCGGCGGGGATCAGCGCGTGCGCGGCGACGACGGGTACGTGGAGGAGGAGACCGGCATCGCCCGGCTGAACGTGCTCGACCTGCAGATCCAGATCCGACGGATGCCCAAGCCCGTGGTCGCGATGGTGGCCGGGTACGCGATCGGGGGCGGGCACGTCCTCCACGTGTGCTGCGACCTCACGATCGCCGCGGACAACGCCCGGTTCGGCCAGACCGGGCCGAGGGTCGGGTCCTTCGACGGCGGGTACGGGATCAACCTGCTCGCGCGCCAGGTGGGGGAGAAGCGGGCGAAGGAGATCTGGTTCCTGTGCCGCCAGTACGACGCGAAGACCGCGCTCGAGTGGGGCCTCGTGAACGCCGTCGTGCCCCTCGCGGACCTGGAGGCCGAGACCGTGGCCTGGTGCCGGGAGCTGCTGAAGATGAGCCCCCTCGCGCTGCGCCTGCTCAAGGCGGGGTACAACGCCGGGGTGGACGGCCTCGCCGGCGTGCAGCAGCTCGCCGGGGACGCCACGCTCCTGTACTACATGACCGACGAGGCGAAGGAGGGCCGGGACGCGTACCTCGCCAAGCGCGAGCCGGACTTCTCCCGGTTCCCCCGCCGTCCCTGAGGGCGCGATGGGGAGCCCGCGCCGCCGAGCCGCCCTGTGGTGGGAGGGCGCGAGGCCGCGGACGCTCGGCGCGAGCGTCGCGCCGGTGCTCGTCGGGATCGCCGCCGCCGGGCGCGCCGTCGCGTGGCGCTCGATCGCGGCCCTCGTGGTGGGGGTCGCGCTGCAGGTCGGCGCGAACTTCGCCAACGACTACCACGACGGCGTGCGGGGGGTGGACACCGAGGCCAGGCTGGGCCCGCCGCGCCTCGTCGCGAGCGGCGCGGCCTCGCCACGGGCGGTCCTCGCCGCGGCCCTGGTCTGCGTGGGGATCGCGGGGGTGGCGGGGCTCGCCCTGGCCCTGGCGACGAGCCTGTGGCTCGTGCCGATCGGGGCGCTCGCCATGGCCGCCCTGTGGCTCTACTCGGGGGGGCCGCGGCCGTACGGGAGCCTGGGTCTCGGCGAGATCGCGGTGTTCGTCTTCTTCGGGCTGCTCGCGACGGCCGGGACCGCGTACGTGAACGCGGGCACGGTGACTTCGGCCGCGTGGTGGGGGAGCGTCGCGATGGGGCTGCTCGTCGTGGCCATCCTGGAGGCGAACAACGTCCGGGACATCCCCACGGACGCGGCGACCGGCAAGCGGACCCTCGCGGTGCGCATCGGCCCGCGGGCGGCCCGGGCCCTGTACCGGGGGCTCGTCGTGGGGGCGTACGCGACGGTGATCCTCGGCGTGCTCGTGGGGATCGCCGACCCGGCCCGGGGGCTGCCGATGTGGGCGCTCCTCGCCCTGGCCTCCTGGCCGCTCGCGATCCGGCCGCTCGAGCAGATCGGGCGGGCGCAGGGGCGCGCGCTCGTGCCGGTGCTGGTGGCGACCTCGGTCCTCACGGTGGTCTTCGGGGGGTTGCTCGCCCTCGGGCTGTGGGTCGCGGGGGCGACGGCGGCGTGAGGGGCGGGCCGACCGAGGGCGACGTCGCGCTGGCCTGCATGGGCGAGCTCGTCGGGGCCCTCGTCGCCTGGGGGCTCACGGACGCGTGCCTCTCGCCGGGCTCGCGCTCCACGCCGCTCGCCCTCGCCCTGGCCCGGGATGGCCGGGTCCGGCTCCACGTCCACCTGGACGAGCGGGCGGCGGGGTTCTTCGCGCTCGGCTTGGCCAAGGTGAGCGGGCGGCCGGTGGCCGTGGCCTGCACGAGCGGCACGGCGGCGGCGGAGCTGCTGCCGGCGGTGGTCGAGGCCTCCATGGCCCGTGTCCCCCTGCTCCTGCTCACCGCGGACCGGCCGCCGGAGCTCCGGGGGGTGGGGGCGAACCAGACGATCGAGCAGGTGGGCCTGTACGGGCGGTACGCGCGGTGGGCGCACGACGCGCCGGTCCCCGGCGAGCGGCCCGAGCCCGCGCACTGGCACGGTCTCGCCCAGGAGGCGTGGGCTCGGAGCCTGCGGCACCCCCCCGGCCCGGTCCACCTGAACCTGCCCTTCCGGGAGCCCCTCGTGCCCTCGGGCGCGGCGTCCGCGCGGCGCGAGGTGAGCGTGCCCCGAGGCGACGCGCCGGGGGGTCCGCCGAGGCCGACGGCCGAGGACGTCCGGGCCGTCGTCGAGCTCGTCTCCTCGACGGAGCGGGGGCTCGTCCTCGCCGGGGGCCTGCGCGTCCCCGCGCCCGCGGCCCTCGAGCTCGCGGCCCGGGTGGGGTGGCCCCTCGCCGCCGAGCCGACCTCGGGGCTGCGGGTGGAGGGCGCGCTGGCGGCGCCGCAGGCGCTCCTCGGCGACGCGGGGTTCGCCGCCGCCCACGTTCCGGACGCGGTGCTGCAGCTCGGCGCCGCGCCGACGTCGAGGCCGGCCCTGGCGGCCGTGGGGGCCGCGGGGCGCCTCGTGATCGTGGATCCGGACGGGCTCGTCGCGGACCCGCACCGGCGGGCCGAGCGGCGGCTCGAGGTGGACCCGGAGGCCCTGTGCCGCGCGGCGCTGCGGGAGGCGCCGGCGCGGGGGGAGACGGACTGGAGCCGGGCGTGGGGGGAGGCGGACCGACGGGCCCGCCGCGCCCTCGATGCGGCCCTGGACGGCTGGAGCGAGCCCTCGGAGCCGCGGGTCGCGCGGGACGTGGCGGCGTGGGCGCCGAGCGGCGGGAGCCTGGTCGTGGCCTCGAGCATGCCGGTCCGAGACCTGGATCTCGCCATGCGCCCGCGGCCGGGGCTGCGGGTGCTCGCGAACCGCGGGGCGAGCGGGATCGACGGGTTCGTCTCGACGGCCCTCGGGGTGGCGGCCGCGGGCGCGCCGACGGTGGCTCTGAGCGGGGACCTCTCGCTCCTGCACGACGTCGGGTCGCTCCTTTGGAGCGCCCGGCGCGGGATCGACCTCGTGCTCGTCGTGCTGAACAACGACGGCGGCGCGATCTTCGCGATGCTCGCCCAGCGGGAGCTCCCGGAGCTCGAGCCCCTGTTCGTCACGCCCCACGGCCTGGACCTCGGGGCGGTCTCCCAGGCGGCGGGGGCGGGGCACGCGCTCGTGCTGCGAGCGGAGGACCTGCCGGAGGCCCTGGACCGGGCCCGCGCGGCGGGCGGGGTCCAGGTCGTGGAGGTGCCGGTGGACCGCGAGGCCACCGTCCGGCAGCACGCCGAGCTCCGGCGGGCGGTGGCGGAGGCCCTCGCGGCGGGGTGAGGAGCGCCCCGGGGTCCCTCAGCCCCAGCGGAGGGCGTCGAGGAGGGCGCGGAACTTGCGCTCGGTCTCCTCGAGCTCGGCGGCGGGGTCCGAGTCGCCCACGATCCCGGCGCCGGCGAACAGGCGCGCCGTGCGGCCGGTGAGCTCGGCGCAGCGGAGCGCGATCGCCCACTCGCCGTCGCCCTCGGCGTCCACCCAGCCCACCGGTCCCGCGTACCAGCCCCGATCGATGGGCTCGAGCTCGGTCAGGGCGGCCCCGGCGAGCTCGCGCGGGGAGCCGGCGACGGCGGGCGTGGGGTGGAGGGCGGCGACGAGGTCGAGGGCGCTCTGCACGCCCGTGCGGAGCCGGCCGCGGAAGGGGGTCGCGAGGTGCCACACGTTCGCCGTGCCGAGGGGCTCGGGCTCGTGGGGGTGGTGGAGCTCCTCGCAGAGGGGCGCCAGGCGCTCGGCCACGTCCGCCACGACGAGGGCGTGCTCCTCGCGATCCTTGGCGGAGCCGAGCAGGCGGGCGGCGGCGGCGGCGTCCTCGGCCGGGTCCCCGAAGCGGGGGGCGGAGCCCGCGAGGGGGGTCGCGAGCACCTCGGAGCCGCGCTTGGCCACGAGCAGCTCGGGGGTGGCCCCCACGAGGGTCCCCGCCGGGGACGGGGCAGCCGGCACGAGCTCGGGCGCGGCGAAGGTGAAGCAGTCGGGGTCCACCGCTCGCAGGCGCCACAGGAGCTGCTTGGGGTCGAGCTCCCGGTCGGCGGCAACGACGACGGTGCGGGCGAGGACGACCTTGCGCAGGCCCCCGGCGCGGATCCGCCGGACGGCCTCGCGGACGGCGGCCGCGTAGGCCTCGGGCTCGGGGTCGGCGCGGAGCTGGATCTCCTCGAACGCCTCGTGCGGGACCGCGCGGCCGACCCACCGCTCGCGCTCGTGGTCGGCCGGGGCGAGGCCCTCGGGGTGGACCTCGAGGGCGACGGTCTCGCCCACCCGTCGGCGAAGGACGAGCCGCTCGGGCACGAGGAGCTCCGCGGGCCGCTCGGTGTCGAAGGCGATGGCCCCGACGGCCAGAGGCGCGGGCGCGTCATCCTTGCGACGGATGGCGCGGAGGACGGTCTCGACCTCCCGCGCGAGCAGCGAGATCCGCTCCGGCCCCCCGGGGACCGCGACGCGCGCGGCGACCCCGGCGCCGGCCAGGCCGAGCCCCGCTCGCTCGAAGAAGACGCCCCCCTGCCGGTACGCGGCGAGCAGGTCGTAGGCGGGGCCGAGCCGCCGCGCCCGGGCGACCAGGCGGGGCGCGCTCATCCGCGCGTCCCCACGAGGAGCTGGGCGATGCCGCCGGACAGGGGGATCCGTCGGGCGTCGGGGAAGCCGGCCTCGCGGAGCATCGCGACGAGCCGCGGGACGGGCGGCAGGTAGGCCATCGAGCGCGGCAGGTACCCGTAGGCCTCGCGGTCGGACAGGAGCCCGCCGATGACCGGGACGACCCGCCGGAAGTACACGCGGTGGCCCGCGCGCATGAGGCCTCCCTCGGGCTCGCTCGCCTCGAGGAACGCCGCCCGCCCCCCGGGCCGCAGCACGCGGGCGCACTCGGCGAACAGGTCGGGCAGGGAGACGACGTTCCGCAGGGCGAACCCGCAGGTCGCCCCGTCCACCGAGGCGTCGTCGAGGGGCAGGCGCAGGATGTCGGCCTGGACGAGGGGGGCGTCGGTGCGGGCGCGCTGGAGCATGCGCAGCGACAGGTCGAACCCGATCGCGCGGTAGCCGCTCCGCTCGAGCTCCCGGCACAGGTCCCCGGTCCCGCAGGCGAGGTCGGCGACGAGGGCGCCCCCCGGCAGCCGCAGCTCGCGGACGGTGCGACGACGCCAGCCCACGTCCATGCCGAAGGTCATGACCCGGTTCACGAGGTCGTAGCGGTCGGCGATGCGGTCGAAGAGCTCGCGAACCGCGCGGACCTTCGCCTCGCCCTCGGGGAGGCTCACGACAGTCGTCCTTCGGCGGCGGCGAGGAGGACGCGCCGGAAGTGGGTGGCCACGAGATCGGTGACGGCGGGCAGGAGCGCGTCGAAGGCCTCCACGAGCTGGGTGGCGGCCTCCTCCTCGCTCGGGGCCGTGTCCCGGATCGGCTCGCGGACGTAGCGATCGAAGAGCTCGACGGCCTGCTCGGCCAGGCGCACCATCGCCTCGTTCGTCTCCCGCGCGAGGGCGAGGAGCTCCCCGACGGGCAGGCCGAACTCGAGCAGGCGCAGGGCCCCGCGGACGGTTCGGACGTCGGCGCTCGAGTAGCGCGTCTCCCCGTCCACGGTGACGCCGAGCCGGATCCCCTCGCGCTCGACCGCCTGGATCAGGGAGGCGGGGACCCCGGCGGCGGCGGCGAAGGCCTCCAGGGTGAGGAGCTCCTCCGGCTGGCTCTCCCCCCGGGCGGCGGCGACGGCCGCGGCGAGGTCGAGGTCGGTCCGCTCGAGGTCGCCCTCGAGGGCGCGCTTGATCGCGGCCAGGGTGAGCCCCTTGCGCTGCAGGGCGCGGATCTCGCGGATGCGCTCGGCGTGCTCGTCGCGGTACCAGGCCACGCGCCCCTCGCGCTCGGGGGGCGGCAGGAGGCCGCGGGCCTGGTAGTAGCGGACGGTGTCCACCGACACGTCGCAGGCGGCCGCGAGCTGCTCGACCCGGTACCTCACGACCGTCAACTCTACGAGTCGACGCTCGAAGCTTCACGCGGGGCGGGCCCTCAGAGGCGGCGGGAGAGCAGCGTGAGGATGCGGCAGTCCTCCCGGGCCACGATCCAGACGACGACCCGGGCCGGAGGCTCGTCGCCGCCCGGGCCCTCGTGGAAGACGCCGAGGTAGGCCGGGGTCCCCAGGTAGCGCGCGGCGACGAGGCGCACGAGCCGGTGGGTCTCGTCGATCTCGGCCCCGCTCGCGAGCAGGCACGAGACGGCCTCGTCCCGGGCCTGGGGCGTCGCCGACTCCGCCCCCGCCATCAGGGCCTGGTCGGGCTCGAGCTCCGCGAACCGGCGCGCCGCCCGCTCGTCGAGGTCCGCCCCGGAGATCTCGAGGGACGGGGCTCCCGTGGCTGCGTCCGCCTGCCTCGGCGCGAGGGCCTCGATGGAGGCGCCGGCGCCCTCGCGCTCGGGGGGCGGGGCCTGGAGCACCTGGGGCAGGACGACGGCGCCGGCGAGGGCGATCACGGCGGCCGCGGCGAGGGCCGCCACCCAGCGCGAGCGCCGCGGCGCCGCTCGCCTCCCGGCCTCGGCGAGGACGGGCCCGGTCACGCCGAGGGGGACGGGCTCCTCCGGCAAGGCCGCGAGGGCCGCCACCGCGCGGCGGGCGAGGGCCACCTCCTCCCGGCACCGGGCGCAGGCGCCCAGGTGCGCCTCGACCTCGGCGCGCTCCGCGGGGGCGAGCGCGTCGTCCACGTAGGCGGCGAGGAGGTCCTCGGGGTGGGTCATGGGATCGTCCTGTCCTCTGACGGAACGGCGGGGCTCGGGCGTTCCCGGGCGGAGAGGACCCTCCCGAGGGCGACGCGTCCGCGGTGCAGCCGGGACTTGACGGTGCCCACCGGCACGCCGAGGACGGCGGCGGCCTGCTCGTAGGTGAGGTCCTGCGCGTCGCAGAGCAGGAGGACCGCCCGGAACTCCTCGGGGAGGTGTTGCAGGGCCTCGCGGACGTCGATCGCGAGCTCGACGCGCTCGGCGTGGTCGGGCGCGGCCGGTTCGGCAGGGGGCGGGCCGTCCTCGGGCCGCCGCTCGAGCGCCAGGGGCGCGCGGCTGCGCTTGCGGAGCAGGTCGTAGCAGGCGTTCAGCGTGACCCGGTGGAGCCAGGTGGTGAAGGCCGCCTCGCCGCGGAAGCCCTGGAGCTTGCGGAGGACGGCGAGGAAGGCGTCCTGGGTCGCATCGCGGGCGTCCTCCTCGCGGCCGGTCATCCGCAGCGCCAGGTTGTAGACGCGGCGCTCGTGCCGCTCGACGAGGGCCGTGAACGCCCGGACGTCCCCGTCGCGGAACCGCTGGACGAGCTCCTCGTCGGGGACCTCAGCCACGGGCGATCCCTGCCCCGGTCCCCGCGAGGCGGATGGGGGTCGCGCCCTCCACGCCCGGAGTGTATGCGCTCCGGCGGGAGGCCCCCGGCAGCCTCAGGGGCTCGCGGTGGGCGCGGTCTCCGTGGAGCGGGCCTTCGTGAGGGGGGCGAGGAAGGGGAGGCGGCCCGCGAGGAGGGTCGAGGCGCGGTCGGTCACCGTCACGGTCACCGCGCCGGTCTCGGGGTCGATCACGAACCGCCGCAGGTGCTCCTCGCTCAGCCCCTCGTCGAGGACGGCCTGGACCGCGGCGTCGTAGGCGGCCTTGCGGTCCCCCCGGCTCTGCCGGAACGTGGCGGTCGCCTCGAACGCCGCGTCCTGGGCGGCCTGGGCGACGCGGAACCGGGTGATCCCGATGCGCACGCCGTCGTAGGCGAGGACGAGCAGGAGGGCGAGGACGAGGAGCCAGAGGAGCGCGAGCTTGCCCATGAGCCCACGCTCGTCCCGATGCGCGTCGCCGAGCTTCACCGCCGCCACCTCCGAAGGAGCGTTCGCCACAGCGTATCGACCTCCTCGATCCGCAGCATGAGGCTCGCGGCGAGGTAGACCCCGATGCCGACGAGCACGGCCCCGACGACCTGCACCGCCTGGGCCCCGACCGTGGCGAGCCCGAGCCAGGCGGCGAGGGCCCGCGCCACGCCGAGGGCGGCGAGGGCCGTGAGGGCGGCGGCCGCCGTCGAGCGCAGGACGCCGCCGGCGAGCCCGCGCCCGTCGAGCCCGCCCAGCCGGCGGCGGAGGACGAGGAGGGCGACGGAGCTCGAGAACGCGTAGGACGCCGCGTGGCCGATGGCCAGGCCGCGGACGCCGAGGCCGAGGCCGAGCACGAGGGCGAGGTTCACGGCCGCGTTCACCGCGAGGGACCCGATGTTGATGAGGGCCGGGGTCCGGGTGTCCTGGAGCGCGTAGAAGGCGCGGAGCTGGAGCTGGAACAGGGAGAAGGGGAACAGGCCGAGGGAGAACAGGGCGAGCACCGTCGCCACGAGGTCGCCGCTCGCCGCGGTGGTGGCGCCGTGCTCGAAGAGCAGCCGCACGACGTCCCGGCCGATCGCGAGGTAGCCGAGGGCGGCGGGGATGAGGATCGCCGCGGTCGCGCGCACGCCGCGGGCGAGGAGGCCTCGGAGCCCGTGGAGGTCGCCGAGGGCCGCCCGCGAGGACATCGCCGGCAGGAGCGCGGTCACGATGGACACCGTGAAGATCGCGTGGGGGAGCTGGAACAGGATGAAGGCGACGCCGTAGGCAGCGTAGTCGCCCCGGTTGGCCGCCGCCAGGACGAGCACGAGGAGGTAGCCGACCTGGTTGGCCGCCACGTAGACGACCACCCACCCGCCGAGCCGGGCGATCTGCGCGACGGCCTCGTCGCGCAAGCCGGGGCGCCAGGCGAAGCGGAACCCGGTCGCGCGCACCGAGGGCCACAGCGCGAGGGTCATGCCGACCACCCCCAGGGTGGTGCCGATCGCGAGCACGAGGCGCTGCGCGGGCGTGGCGAGCTCGCCCGAGCCCGGCGCGGGCCCGGGGAGCAGGGCGAAGGCGAGGAACGTCGCGATCACGAGGAGGTTGTTGAGGATCGGCGCGAACATGGGCGCGGCGAAGCGGCGCTCGGCGTTGAGGAGGGCCTGGCCGACAGCGCCGAGCCCGTAGAAGAGGATCTGGGGTGCGAACCACCGGAGGAAGAACGTGGCGAGCTCGCGGGTCGCCTCGCGGTCGGCGCCGGCGCGGATCGTGTAGAGGCCGACGATCCACGGCGCGCCGAGCGCCACGAGGACGGTGATCGTGGACAGGACGACCGCGGTGAGCGTGAACAGGCGCCGGGCGGCCTCGAAGGAGGCCTGGCGCCCGCCCCGGTGGGTCCGCTCGACGAGGACCGGCACGAGGACGGAGGAGAGGATCCCGCCGAGGGCGAGCTCGTAGACGATGTTCGGCGTGGTGTTCGCGATGTTGTAGGCGTCCGCGAGGCGGGTCTCGGTGATGCCGATCGCGTAGGCCATCGCCGCGACGCGCAGGAAGCCCGTCAGCCGCGAGAGGGTCGTGCCCACCGCCATCACGGCGGCGCTGCGCGCGAAGGCGGCCGGGGAGTCCTCGGGCCGCACCTCGGCGGTCTGCGGCGGGGTCAGCTCGTCCGACGTGGCAGGAACCTCCTGGCCCACACGAGGGCGAGCGCGAGGGCGGCGCCGATGGTGATGAGGAGCGCGATGCGGTTGAAGCCGGTGGAGCGCACGCTGATCTCGGTCTCCTCGATGACGCGCCCCGCGGGGGCCGCCACCCGGACCGACACGGGGAAGCGGCCCGTGGTCTTCACCTCGACCTGGAAGGTGAGGGTCCGCTCGGCGCCCGGCTCGAGGACGACCTCGGTGCTCGGCTGCTCGACGAGGCGGCTCGACTCCAGGCTGACGAGCACGCGCAGCGGCTCCGGCGCGGCGCTCGAGATCCGGATCGGGAGCGTCCCGGAGCGGGCCGCGAGCGTGACGACCTGGCCGGCCGGGACGCGCACGCCGTCGAGGGACATCGCCAGCCGATCGGCGACCGCCCGGATGTAGGCGCCGCCGCCGAAGGGGTCGGCGAGGAAGGCCCCCGACTCGGCGAGGAGCAGCGCCTCCTCCAGCCGCTCGGGCTCCTCGCTCGGCTCGACGAGCATGGACCGGTAGGCCTGGAGCCGTCGGCGCGCCCGCTGGAGCTCCGCGACGTAGGAGGCGGGGAAGGTCCTCGGCGCGGTCTCCAGGAGAGACGCCTGCCCGGGGGGCGGGATGGCGGTGACGAGGTCGCGCGCGCGCGTCGGCGCGATCCACGGGGCGTCGGCCAGGCCCCCGACGAGGGTGCGCCAGAACCAGGGCGGGGCGGGGAGGGAGCCCGGCAGGAGCAGCGCGATCCCGCGCGCGAGCCCCGGCTGCTCCTGCCAGATCGCGGCGAGCTCGCCGAGGACGGCGTGGGCGGCGCGAACGGGGTCCTCCATCAGGGAGGCGTCGTCGAGCAGGGCGGAGACGGAGGGGTCCGGCAGGAGGCCGACGAGGGCTCCGCCGGCGCCGAGGCCGACGGTCGGCGGGGGCGCGAAGCCCAGGGGCTGGGGCTCGGTCGCCACGGCCCCCGGGTCGAGGGCGAGGATCCGGACGCCGCGGGCCGCGAGGGCCTCCAGGCTGCGCTCGTCCAGGGCGCCGTCGGGGGGTCGGAGGAACGTGGCGTCGGGCTCGACCCCGAGCGTCTCGCGGACGAGGGTCCGACCGCGCTCGAGCTGGGGGTCGAGGTCCCGCTCGAGCCCTGCGCGCACGAGGGAGGGCATCTGCGGCGCGGCGAAGGGGAGCGCCGAGACCGCCACGGCGGGGCCGCTCGCGAGGGCCCGCAGCTCGCCGAGGAGCTCCTCGGCCCGCGCGGCGCCCCCGCTGCCGGGGGCGACCTCGCGCCGGACGCCCTCGGTCTCCACCACGTAGCCGTCGCGCATCTCCGCGAGCTGCCGGAGCAGGACGGGGGAGACGACGAGGTCGACCGGCGTCGGACGCAGCCGCTCGAGCTCGGCGAGGGCGGTGACGAGCCCGGCGAGGGAGCCCTCGGGGGCGATGGCCTCCTCGAGGGAGGTCGAGGCGAAGGTCCCGTCGGGCCGCAGCACGAGGGGGTGGTGGAGCACGACCGTCCAGGCCAGGGCGAGCGGCTGCTCGGGGGCTCGAACGAGGTACACGAGGGCGCTGCGGATCGCCGCGAGCGGCACGCCGCCGCTGCGCAGGTCGAGCTTCAGCGGATACAGACCCGAGGAGGTGCGGTCGATCCCGGGGGCGTCGAGGGGGAAGGACAGGGAGAACGTGCGGGTCTCGCCGGGCGCGATCGCCCCGCCGGGGGCGTAGGTCTCGGCGTCCACGACCAGGACCGGGACGGGGTCGGCGTGCAGGGCCTGCTCGTAGGCGGTGCGCGAGCGGACCCGCGCGAACAGGGTGAGCCCGATGGTGAGCTCGTCCAGGGGCTCCTCGCCCTCGTTCGTCGCGTGGAACCGGACCTCGAGCGTGGGCCGCTCCGGGCCGTTCCAGGGCGAGAGCTCGACGAGCCGGAGCACGACCGCGGGGGGCTCGGGCTCCGGGCTCGGGGACTGGGCCCACGCCGGGGCGCGGGCGAGCGTGAGGGGAACGGTCGCGACGAGGAGGGCGAGCCGGCGCATCGGCGCGGCCATCCTACCCCCGGGTCCCGAGGAGCTGGACCAGCTCGGAGCCGCCGTAGGCGAGGGCGACAGCGAGGAAGAACAGCCCGACGGCGACCCTCAGGGTGCGCTGGCGGACGCCGAGGGCGATCCGGGCGCCGAGGTGGGCTCCGGGGACGACCCCCGCGGCGAGGACGGCGAAGATCCCCCAGTGGATGTGACCGAGCCACCAGTGCACGAGGGTGCCGGGCACGACGATGGCGGAGATCACCACGAGGGACGTGCCGAGGGCGCGCCGCAGCGGCATGCCGACGAGCACCGTGTAGGCGGGAACGAGCACGATCCCGCCACCCACCCCGAGCAGCCCCGAGACGAACCCCGCGGCGAAGCCGACGAGGACATGGCGGTGCCAGGGGGTCCGTCCGCGGACGTAGACGGCGCGGGGTGAGCCGCCGCGGAGGAGCCGGACCGCGGTCCACCCGATGAGGCCGGCGGTGACGACGAGGAGCAGGTGCGCGTTCACGAGGTCGGTGAGGAGGGCCCCGAGGATCGCCCCGAGGGCGCCGGGACCGCTCGCCCAGCGCGCCGCCCGGAAGCTCACCTCGCCGGCCCGGGCGTACGTGGCCGCGCCCACGAGGGTGGTGGGGAAGATCACCGGCAGCGGGGTCGCGACCGCCTGGATCGCGGTGCCCCCGAGGAGCACGTTCACGGCGGGGGTCGTGATGATCCCGCCACCCACCCCGAACAGTCCCGACAGGAGCCCCGCCGCTAGGCCGACGAGGACGCCGAGGGCGATCTGCGTGGGGCTCACGCGAGGCGTTCCGCGGCGCGGCGGAGGACCTCGCGCTCGCCCTCGTAGGCGGCGACCCCCATGGCGCGGTCGAGGGGGAACCACCGCACGTCCTCCATCTCCTCGTCGTGATCGGCCAGGCGGCCGCCGGTCGCCCGCACGAGGAAGAAGTGGACGCGCTTGCGGATCCGGACGCCGTCCCAGACGTAGGCGTAGCGGATGTCGCCGAGGGAGTCCTCGATGCGGCCGACGAGCCCGGTCTCCTCGCGCACCTCGCGCAGGGCGGCCTCCTCGGGGGTCTCCGCCGGCTCGATGCCCCCCTTCGGCAGGCCCCAGACGAGGTCGCCGCGCTGGGTCCGGCGGGCGGCGAGGACGACCTGCGGGCGGCCGCGCCGGCGCCGGTACACCACGCCCCCGGCCGAGACCTCGGCGCGGGCGCGCGTTCGCCTCCCCCGCCCCGCGTCTCGCCGTCCCGACCGAGCCCTCGCGACCGTCATCCGTCTCGCCGGGCGGATGGTACCGCGGGCTCAACGTGGGGGATCCCCCGGCCGATGAACGTTGGTGGGGTGGGCCGGGCCCATCCGGGGAGACGAGGAGCCCCGAGGAGCGGATCGCCATGAACGTGACCGAGCTGCTGCGGTACGCCGTGGAGATGGGGGCGAGCGACCTCCACCTGAAGGTGGGGAACGTCCCCTTCGTCCGCGTGGACGGGGAGCTGCAGCCGAGCCCCTACCCGGCGCTCGGCTCGGAGGACACCGAGTCCTTCGCCCTCAGCCTCATGCCGGAGCACAAGCGTCGGGAGTTCGAGTCGACGAACGAGGCGGACTTCGGCTACACCCTCCCCGGGGTCGGGCGGTTCCGGATCAACGCCTTCCGTCAGCGTGGGGTGGTGGGGCTGGCGATCCGGCGGGTGCGCTCGGACATCCCCACGATCGAGGAACTCATGCTGCCGCCGGTGGTCCGCACCCTCGCGGACTCGCCGCGGGGGCTCGTGCTCGTGACCGGGCCGACCGGCACTGGCAAGACGACGACGATCGCGGCGATGATCGGCCACATCAACCGGACCCGCCGCGCGCACATCATCACGATCGAGGATCCCATCGAGGTCGTGCACGAGGACGAGCTCTCCATCATCCAGCAGCGCGAGGTGGGGCTGGACACGAGCTCCTACGCCGCCGCCCTCAAGCACGTCGTCCGTCAGGACCCCGACGTCATCTTCGTCGGCGAGATCCGCGACCCCGAGTCGGCGCTCTCGGCGATCCAGGCCGCGGAGACGGGGCACCTCGTGATCTCGACCCTGCACACGATCGACTGCACGGAGACGATCAACCGGATCCTCGACCTGTTCCCGCCGCAGCAGCAGCGCGAGGTCCGCACCTCCTTCGCCGGGGCGCTGCGGGGGATCGTCTCCCAGCGACTCGTCCCTCGCGCCGACGGCAAGGGGCGCGTGCCGGCGGTGGAGGTGCTCGTCGCGACGGGCCGGGTGTTCGACCGGATCGTGGACCCCGAGGCCACCGAGGAGATCATCGACGTCATCGCCGAGGGCGAGTACTACGGGATGCAGACCTTCGATCAGTGCCTCGTGAAGCTGGTGAAGGAGGGGCTCGTCACCGAGGACGACGCCCGGCGGGCGGCGACGAACCCCCACGACTTCAACCTCGCCCTCCACGGCGTGCTCAGCCGGGGAGAGCCTCGGCTCGTCTAGCCTTCCTCGCCGGCGGCGCGCCGCGCGGCCCGCTCGAAGGGGTGCCTTCGGTACCCGAAGACCGCCGCGAGGAGCAGGTACACGGGGACGAACAGCGGCCCCCACCACATCGCCTGGCGCACGTGGTGCCGCTCGTGCGCGAGGAGCGGGCCGCTCAGGGGCACCGCGGAGATCGCGACGAACCCCAGGGTCATGGCCGTGCGGTCCATCGCGGCGAGCAGCCGCAGCAGGCCCCGGGCCCCGGCGTGATCGAAGACGAGGAGGCCCTCGTGCACCCGCGGGCGTTGGAAGGTGAGGGCCCCGGCGAGGAGCCCGAGGAGGGTCGTGGGCAGGGCCCAGGCGAAACCGAGGACGAACGCCACGCGCCGCACGCCGGGACCGTACCGCGGCCGAGGAGGGTCCCGCCGGTATCCTGCTGGCGGCATGGCAGGCGCGGAGGGTCCCCGTCTCGAGGTCCCCGGGATCGCCGTGGAGCTCGGCGAGCGGTTCCGAGCCGCGGGGCACGAGCTCGCCCTCGTGGGCGGGGTGGTGCGGGACCTGCTGCTCCAACGGATGCGGCCGGACGCGGAGCTCGACCTCGCCACCGACGCGCCCCCGCGGGAGGTGACGCGGATCCTCCGGGGGTGGGCGGACCGGATCTACCTCGTCGGCGTGCGCTTCGGCACGGTCGGGGCGCGCCGGGGGGACGTGCGGCTGGAGATCACCACGTACCGCGAGGAGGTGTACCGACCGGAGGACCGCAAGCCGGTCGTCACCTTCGCCAAGGACCTGGAGACCGACCTGTCCCGCCGGGACTTCACCATCAACGCGATGGCGGTGCGTCTGCCCGAGCGGGTCTTCGTCGACCCCTTCGGGGGCGTGCGCGACCTCGCGGCCAAGCGCCTGGACACCCCGCTCGAGCCGGAGGTGGCCTTCTCCGACGACCCCCTGCGGATGCTCCGCGCGGCCCGGTTCGCGGCGCAGCTCGACGTGGACCCCGCCCCGCGGGTGCTCGCGGCGATCCGCGACATGCGCGGGCGCCTGTCCATCGTCTCGGCCGAGCGGATCGCCGACGAGCTGTCCAAGCTCCTCCTCGGGCCGCACCCGGCCAAGGGGCTCCGGATCCTCGTCGAGACCGGCCTCGCGGAGGAGTTCCTCCCCGAGCTCCCCGCCCTCGCGCTGGAGCAGGATCCGGTCCACCGGCACAAGGACGTGCTGAAGCACACCCTGGCCGTCGTGGAGCGGTGCGAGCCCGACCTCGTGCTGCGTCTGGCCGCGCTCCTGCACGACATCGGCAAGCCGGCCACGCGCCAGATCACGCCCGAGGGGGTGCAGTTCCACCACCACGAGGTCGTGGGCGCGCGCATGGCCCGCGAGCGGCTGCGCGCGCTGCGGTTCCCGAACGAGGTCGTGGAGGACGTCACGAAGCTCGTCGAGATGCACCTGCGGTTCCACGGGTACGCCTCCTGGTCCGATGCGGCGGTGCGGCGGTACGTGCGTGACGCGGGGCGCCTGCTCGACCGGCTGAACCAGCTCACCCGGGCGGACTGCACGACCCAGAACCCGCGGAAGGCCCGGGAGCTCGCGGCGCTCCAGGACGACCTGGAGGAGCGCATCGCCCGGCTGGCCGAGGAGGAGAACCTCGAGGCGATGCGCCCGCCCCTGGACGGGAACCAGGTCATGGCGCACCTCGGCATCCCGCCGGGCCCCGACGTCGGGCGCGCCCTGGAGTACCTCATGCAGGTCCGTCTGGACCGCGGCCCGATCGACGAGGAGGAGGCGTATTGGCTCCTCGACGAGTGGGCAGCCGAGCACGGCGTCGGGCGACGCTGAACCCGGCGGCGGTCGGCGCTACCCGAGGCCGCCGAGGTCCGACGGCGGCCAGACGATGAGGAAGGCCCGGCCCACGACCTCGTCCACCGGGACGAAGCCGAGGCCGAAGCGGGAGTCGGCGGAGTTGCACCGGTTGTCGCCGAGGACGAAGAGGCGGCCGGGGGGTACCCGGACCGGTCCGAAGTCCCGGTTGCACGAGCGGGCCTCATCGGAGAGGTAGGGCTCGGGCAGGGGCCGGCCGTCCACGTACACCCGTCGGTCGTGGATCTCCAGGGTCTCGCCGGGCAGGCCCACGACCCGCTTGATGTAGACCTCGGGCCGTCCGCGGGCCAGGCCGAGGCCCTCGGCCAGCCAGCGCAGGAACGCGCCGAGCGCCCCGCGATCCGCCGGCGGCGTCCCCTTCGGATCGGCGAAGACGACGACGTCGCCGCGGCCGACGTGGCCGCCGAGGTACGCGAGCTTGTTCACGAGGACGCGGTCGCCGTGGTGGAGGGTCGGCTCCATGGAGTCGGAGGGGATGTAGAAGGCCTGGACGAGGAAGGTCTTGATGAGCAGGGCCGCGAGGAGCGCGACGACGAGGAGGAACGGCGTCGAGCCCGCGATCCTGCGCAGGAGCGAGGGGCGCCGGGGCTCCTGCGAGCCCGGCTCCTCGAGCGCGACGCCCCCACCGGAGGGGGCGACGTCCTCGTGCTCGTCCATCGCGCTCCCTAGCGTAGCCTGCCCTCGAGCTCAGACCGCGAAGCGGATGTGGAGGACATCACCCTCCCGGACCACGTAGTCCTTGCCCTCGACCCGCACCTTGCCCTGGTGGCGGGCGGCCTCCAGGGACCCGGCCGCGACGAGATCGTCGTAGGAGATCACCTCGGCCCGGATGAAGCCGCGCTGGAGGTCCGAGTGGATCACCCCGGCCGCCTCGGGCGCCGTCGCGCCTCGGCGTACCTCCCAGGCCCTGGTCTCGTCCTCGCCGGTCGTGAGGAACGTGACGAGGTCGAGCGCCCGGTAACAGGCGGCGATGACGCGCTCGAGCCCGGGCTCGAGCACCCCGAACTCCGCGAGGAGGGCTCGGGCCTCCTCGGGGTCCATCTCCAGGGTCTCCGCTTCGATCGCGGCGTAGACGCCCACGGTCCCCTCGGGGAGCTCGGGCGGGATCTCCGTTCCCTCCTCCAGGTTCGCCACCACCACGCTGGGCTTGAGCGTGAGCGGCGCGAGCGCGCGGAGGTGGCGCTCCTCCTGCGGCGAGAGCCCGGCGTCTCGCAGCCAGGTCTCGGCCTCCAGGGCCTCGCTCGCACGTCGGAGCGCCGCGACCTCGTCGGTGACCTTGGCCCGGGCCCGCTTCTCGGCCCGCTCCAGGGCGGAGGCCACGACGGTGGCGTCGGCGAGGAGCAGCTCGGTGCGGACCTCCTCGAGCTCCCGGGCTGGCCGCTGGTCGGGCCCGAAGCACCGGACGACGATGGCGAGGGCGTCCACCTCCCGCAGCCGGGCGATCCCCTGGGCGCTCGAGGTCCCCCCCGGCACGTCGACGAACCCGACCTGGGCGGGCACGATCCGCCGCGAGCGCTCCATCTCGGCGAGGACCGCGAGCCGGGGGTCCGGGACCGGCACGATCGCGTGGTTCGCCTGGCCGCCGTGGGTGCCGACGCGGGTGAGGGCGCGGAACAGGGTGGACTTGCCGCTGAACGGGACGCCGACGAGGCCGATCTCCTTCACGGACCGAGCGTACCGGAGCGCGGAGCGGGGCCACCCCGGCCCCGCTCGCGACGCTCACGCCGGACGATCAGGCGGCCTTGGTCTCCCAGAAGATCTTGGCGATCTCGTCGATGAGGTCGAGGAGCTTCTGGCCCTGGGCGGGGTCCTCGGACTTCTTCGCCAAGCCCGCCTCCTTGGTGGCCTTCCAGAACAGCTCGTGCAGCTGCGGGTACTTCTCCAGGTGCTCGGGCTTGAAGTAGTCGGTCCACAGCACCCAGAGGTGGTGCTTCACGAGCTCGGCCCGCTCCTCCTTGATCGCGAGGGCCCGCGCCCGGAAGGCGGGGTCGTCGCTCGCCTGGTACTTCTCCTGGATCGCCTTCACGGACTCCGCCTCGATCCGGGCCTGGGCTGGGTCGTACACACCGCACGGCAGGTCGCAGTGGGCGTGGACGACCCGACGGGACTTCCTCCAAGCTTCGAGCATGGGTCTCTCCTCCTCGTCCTTCCCGTCGGGTGATCCTTCCCGCCAAACCTACCACCGAGGTCGGAGATGGGTGTGGGGCGGCCTCGTCCTCGGGCTGGCTGCGGCGGCGTGGCGCCTGCGCCCCGGCCTCGTCGAGGTCCGGGGCCGGTCCATGGTCCCGACCCTCGAGCCCGGGGACCTCGCGCTCGTCGTGCGGGTCCGGCGTCCCCGCAGGGGGTGGGTCGTGGTGCTGGAGCGTCCGGATCGTCCGGGGCTGGAGGTCGTGAAGCGCGTGATCGCGGGCCCGGGCGATCTCGCGCCCGACGGGGGCGCCCTCGGCCCCGACGAGTGGTGGATCGAGGGCGACGCGCCGACGGCCTCGACGGACTCGCGACGGATCGGGCCGGTTGCGACGGGCGCGATCCGGGGCCGGGCGGTGGCGGTGTGCTGGCCCCCCGGGCGGTGGTCGGTGGTGCGCTCCCGGCGGCCCGCGCTGCCGACCCTGGCCGCCGACTAGAGCTCCAGCACCTCGCAGGAGGTCCAGGCGTCCGGGTCGGGGCCGGGCGCGCACGTGTCGCGACCGTCGCCGCCGTGCAGCTGGTCCTTGCCCTTGCCGCCCTCGAGCCGATCCCCGTCGAGCCCGCCCTGGAGCACGTCGCCCCCGAGCCCGCCGACGAGCAGGTCTCGTCCCGCGCCACCCCGCAGGACGTCGGGGCCGCCCCGGCCGCGGAGCGCGTTCGCGCCCTCGGAGCCGACGAGCGTGTCGCGGCGATCGGTGCCGGTGACGTCCTCGATGCCGACCAGGGTGTCCTCGCCGAGGCCGGTCGCGGTCCCGGTGCGCAGGTTCACGCTCACGCCCTCCCGCGCGTGGCGCAGGTCCACGGTGTCCCGCGCCTCGCCGCCCTTGAGGACGTCGTCGCCCTTGCCGCCGTCGAGGACGTCCCGGCCCTTGCCGCCCTCGATCCGGTTGTCGCCGTCGTCGCCCCGGAGGACGTCGGGACCGGGGGATCCGACGAGGTGCTCCAAGCCTGCGAGGTCGTCCTTGGCGGCGCCCTCCGGGCGAGCCGTGCCCGCGGCGAGGTCCGCCCGGACCCCCTCGGCGCCCGCGTAGCTCACGGTGTCCGTCCCGCCCTGGCCGTCGAGGGTCGCTCCGCCCCCGCCGGCGACGACGAGGTCGTCGCCGGTCCCCGCGCGGACGGTCACGCCGGCGAGCGCCGCGCCGGTCCCCGAACCGCCGGCGACCCGTAGGACGTCGGCCCCCTGGCGGCCGAGGATCTCCCAGGAGGCGGGCCCGGCGAGCACGACGTCCGCGTCGCCGGCGGCCTCGTCGGCGTTGAGGTTCGCCCCGAGGGTCCCCAGGGCGAGCGTGTCGGCCCCGGCGCCGCCGGCGACGCGGACCACGCCGCCCCCGGGCAGGTCGACGGCGAACTCGATCTCGTCCTCGCCGCCGCCCCCTTCGGGGGTCGCGCCCGGGGCGAACGCGCCCCCGGCGAGGTCGATCGTGAGGTCGTCCTCGCCCCCGGACCCCGTGACCTCGATCGTGTCGGTGTTGTCCACGGTCGCCGCGCCGCAGGGGGCGCCGTCGAGGGCGATCGCGTCCCCCGAGCGCGAGATCGTGGCCGCCTCGCCCGCGACGAGCGCGACCTCCACGGTCTTCGTCCCCGGCACGTAGGTGCAGGTGGCTTGGGCGAGCGCCGGGGGCGCGAGGAGGCAGGTGAGCCCGAGCGCGAGCAGCGCGGCTCCGACCGGGCCGGGACGGGCACGCATGACGCGACGATACACGGCCGCGCGCCCGCGGGACAGCACCCGCCCGTTGTGGGAACCCGACCGTTCCGATAGCATTTGCACCTGCGATGATCCGGACACGGTGCCGCGGGCTGGTCGGGGCGATGATCCCCTGCCGATGCTGCTGTCCCGGGGTGCCTGGCGAGGGCCGCTAGCCCCGCCACGGCACCGCTTCCGCCCGAGTCCCCTCGACGCACCGGAGGTCCGCATCGTGTCCACCGTCACCCGAGCGACCATCACCGTCACCATCGATGCCCGCGGCCAGTCCTGCCCCGGGCCGCTCGTGTCCCTGGCCCGCGCCCTGAAGGACGCGGCCCCCGGGGACGTGCTCGAGCTCCTCGCCACCGACCCCGGGTCCCGGTCGGACGTGCCGGCCTGGGCGGAGCTCACGGGCAACGAGCTGCTCGAGGCATCGGAGCGGGACGGGGAGTTCCGGTACCTCGTCCGCAAGACCTGAGGGGGGGTCATGGGCGCGACCGAGACGCGCGTCGGCGCCGAGGGCGAGCTCGCGGACCTGCTGGAGCGGGTGCGCGCGCTGGAGGAGGCGGAGCGCCGGCGGATCGAGAAGAAGAACAAGCTCACCATCGTCGCCTGGGGCGGGGACCTGGACCGGATCTGGCCCACGACGATCCTCGCGAGCACGGCCGCGGCGAGCGGCATGGAGGTGAGCGTGTTCTTCACCTTCTGGGGCCTGTTCGCGATCGTGCGGCCCGAGGTGCGGATCACCGGCGAGAACTGGATGCAGAAGATGATGTCGGTGATGAACCCCGGCTCCGCGCGCCGGGCCAAGCTCTCCCGCTACCACTTCGCCGGGGCGGGGCCGGCGATGATGCGCAAGCTCGCCGCCGACCATCGGGTGGCGAGCCCGGAGGAGCTCCTCGGGCTGGCCAAGGACCTCGGGGCGCGCCTGATCCCCTGCCAGATGACCATGGACCTCCTGGGGCTGAAGCGCGAGGACCTCATCGAGGGGCTGGAGGAGCCGATCGGCGCGGCGACGGCCCTGCTGGAGATGAAGGAGGCCGCGATCTCGCTGTTCATCTGAGCCGCGTCAGCGGCCGGTGAGCGAGAAGTGCATGTAGTCCTTGGCGCCGCTCCAGCGTCCGCCCCAGGACCAGCCGATCGCGGCGAACGCGCGGACGACGACGTCCCCCTCGCGGATCATGCCGGGGCGGAGGCGGGAGCGGTCGGCGTAGGGCCGCGCGTACCGGTTGCGGACCGAGCCGTCGGCGGCCACGTAGGGGTTGAGCAGGGGGTTCACGTCCACGGCCAGGCCGTACGCGTGCTGGGACAGCGTGGTGCCGGGCCCGTCGGGCGTGAGGACCGGGCGACAGTTGAAGCCAGCGGTGGCGTTGCGGCGCGTGTCCGGGTCCGCGTTCGGTCGGAAGCGCCGCGCGAGGTCCACGCGCTCCAGGGGGAACCCGGCCTCGAAGAGCGTCCGGAAGGCCCCGAGCACCTGCGCCGCGACGGAGCGGTGGACGACGAGCCTCCCCCGGTGGATCCGCCCGTCCAGGCCCACGTGGTTGAAGCGCAGGAGCGCGAGGTCGGCGAGGGCCACGGGGCATCCCGGGCGCCACGTGCCCCCCGCCCGCAGCTCAGCCCGGATCGCGGCGGGCAGGGGCGCGCGGACCCGCCCGGCGAAGCGGGTGCGCGGCCGCGGGGGATCCTCGGCGAGGGGTGCCGGCGCGACGGGAGCGCCCGACGGGGTGCCGGGGGCGAACGGCTCGGACGAGGGAGGCGGGGCCGAGGGGCGACCGGGCGCCACGCACGCGGCGAGAGCGAGGGCGAGGGCCGCGCTCGCCCAGCGCCTGGCGACGCGGTGCGGCTGTCGGCGCCGACGCATCCCGGGCCACGGTACCTCGGGGCGCCGCGTCGAGCCAGGCCCCGGTGACGATAGTTAGCAGAGCGAACTATCATGGCGCCATGAGCGGGGTGAGCACGGGATCGGACGTGACGGCGCTCGCGTCGCAGCTGCGCCTGGCCGTGACCCGCCTCGCCCGCCGTCTCCGCCAGCGCGCCGACGCCGGCACCACCCCCTCCCAGCTCGTCGCCCTCGCCTCGATCGAGCGCGCCGGGCGGATCACCGTGGGGGACCTCAGCCAGGTGGAGGGGGTCCAGCCGCCGACGATGACGAAGATCGTCGCGGCCCTGGTCGAGGCGGGGCTCGTCGCCCGGGAGGCCGACCCGGCGGACCGGCGGGTCGCGTGGCTGCGGATCACCCCGGCCGGCGCCCGGCTCCTGCGACGCAGCCGCGGCCGCAAGGACCAGTACCTCGCGCGCCGCCTCCGGGAGCTCGATCCGGACGAGCTCGTGGCCCTCGAGCGGGCCGTGGGGATCCTGGACCGGCTCGCCGCCGAGGAGGAGGGCGAGGGATGACCCGGCTCGGCCTCGTCCTCCACCGCACCTTCCACGCGGTCTCCCACTCCAGGAACTTCCGGCTCTTCTTCCTCGGGCAGATCGTCTCGGTGACCGGTACGTGGATGCAGTACGTGGCCTCGGCCTGGCTCGTGCTGCGCCTCACGGGCAGCGGCGTCGACCTCGGGGTGATGAGCGCGCTGACGTTCGCGCCGGTGCTCGTGCTCGGCCCCTGGGCGGGGGTGCTCGCGGACCGGCGCGACAAGCGGCGGATCCTGCTGGCGACGCAGACGGCGTTCGCGGTGCTCGCACTGGTCCTGTGGGGGCTCGTGGCCACGGACGCGGTCCAGCTGTGGATGGTCTACACGCTGTCCCTCCTGCAGGGGGTCGTGACGGCGGTGGACACGCCCGCGCGCCAGAGCTTCTTCGCGGAGATGGTGAGCGCGGAGCACCTCACGAACGCGGTGAGCCTGAACAGCGCGGTGATGACCGGGACGCGCATCGTGGGGCCGGCGATCGCCGGCGCGCTCATCGCGGGGGTGGGGCTCGCCGCGTGCTTCCTCGCCAACGGGATCTCGTACCTGGCGGTGATCGCCGGGCTCGCCGCGATGCGGCCCGAGGAGCTGCGACGGGTCCCCGCCCGGGAGGGGGACGGCGGCCTCCGCGCCGGCATCCGCTACGTCTGGCGCACCCCGGAGCTGCGGATCCCGCTGCTCGCGATGGCCGCGATCTTCACGTTCTCCTTCAACTTCCAGGTGCTGCTGCCGCTCCTCGCGAGCGAGACGTTCCACGGGGAGGCGGGCACGTTCAGCTCGCTCCTCGCGCTCATGGGCGTGGGGTCGCTCGTGGGGGCGCTCGCGATGGCCCGGGGGGCGAGGCCGAACCCCGTGCGGCTCATGACCTCCGCGGGGGCCCTCGGCCTCGTGTCCGTCCTGGCCGCGGCGATGCCGACCCTGGCCACGGCGCTCATCGCGATGGTGGCGATGGGGTTCGCCGGGATCGTGTTCATGATCACCGCCAACACCACCCTCCAGCTGACCGCGCGGCCGGAGATGCGCGGTCGGGTGATGGCCCTGTACTCGGTGGTGTTCCTCGGCGGCACCCCGATCGGCGCCCCGATCGCGGGCTGGACCGCCGAGCTCCTCGGTCCCCGGTGGGGGCTCGCGCTCGGCGGCCTCGCGGCGATCGCCGTGGGCCTCGTGGGCCTGTGGGCGGTGCGGCGCCACGGTGCCGCGGCGCCCGAGCCTGTCCCCGCCCGGGCGGTCTGAGCTACCCGACCTCCCGATCCAGGCGCCACGGGCCGTCGGGCTCGGCCCGGGAGACCTGGACCACCGTGCCGTCCTCGAGGGCGAGCCGGAACGCCCGGCGCCGCTGCCCGTCGCGCTCCTCGAGCCACTCGCGCTCGACCCGGACGCGCTCCTCCACCCCGCCCCAGACGATCGCGCGCGGCACCTCCTCGGCGCGCCCCCCTTCGTAGAAGCGCAGGGCGATCTCGGGCGCCCGGGCGAGCCAGCGCGGGAGCACGGGCGCGTACAGGAGGAAGGCGAGGCCGATCAGGGCGGCGATTCGGGCCTCGCCGAGGGCGGGCACGAGAGGGATGGCGGCGAACCCCGCGAGGACCCGGGCGAGGTTGTAGGCGACGTCGTACACGGCGAACACGCGCCCGCGGTAGCCATCGGGGAGGGCCTCCTGCACCAGGGTGTCTACCGGGACCTTCTTCCAGGCGAAGGTGAGGCCCACGAGGAAGCTCGCGAGGAGCACGGTCCACGGGGTCACGTGGGCCGAGACGGCGAGGAGGGCGAGGCCGCCGAGGGCGAAGGCCCGGGAGACGATCCGCTCCTTGGGCAGCAGACGCTCGAGGGCGCCCACGGTGGCGATCCCGAGGAGGACGCCGAGACCGCCGGCGCCGATCAGGTTGGAGAAGGACCCGACCCCTTCGCGGAAGCGGTCGCGGAACACGAACAGGGACAGCACGAGCACGAGCCCCTGACCGAACTGGTCGAGGGCGATCGAGGCCATCGGTCCGAGGGCCCGCGGCGTGCGCGCGAGGCGCCGGACGCCGTCGGCGAGCTCGCGGCCCAGGCGCTGGAGCTCGTCCCGGACCGGGGCCTCGGGCAGCGCGTGGGGCAGGAGCGGGGTCGTGATCCGGGCGGCGATGCTGGACGCCCCGATCCACATCACGGCGGCGGCCAGGACGACGGGCCCCGCGCCCGCGAGGTCCGCTACCCACCCACCGACGAAGACCCCGGCGAGGAGCGCCACGGTGCCGCCCACGATGGAGAGGGAGTTGGCCACGAGCAGGTCCTCGGTGGGCACGAGCCGCGGCACCACCGCGACGGCCGTCGCCAGGTAGAAGCGGTTCACCGAGAACACCCAGAGCACCGCGAGGTAGAACGCGAGGGGCTGGTGCGAGGGATCCAGCAGGGTGAGCAGGGCGGGCGCGCTCCGGAGCCACGGCGCGACGACGAGGATGCGCCGTCGCGACCATCGGTCGATGAACACGCCGGTGAACGGGCCGAGGACGGAGAAGGGGAGGGTCACCAGGGCCGTGGCGACGGCGAAGCCGGCGATCGTGCTCTGCCGCTCGGGGTTGAACACCACCGAGGCGACGAGGGCCGCCTGGAAGAGCCCGTCGGCCGACTGCGACACGAGCCGGATCGCGAACAGCCGGCGGAAGTCGCGACCCCGAAGGGCCTCGCGGGCGCGCTCGAGCGTGGGTCGCACGATACGAGCCTACCGAGGCCGGCCCCGGCGGCCGAGCTCCGGCTCAGGCCCGCTGGACGTCGAAGAAGGAGGTCCAGTCCGCCGCCGCGCTCTCCCCGTTGCCGAGGATGAACTCCTCCACCATCTCCCGTGCGGCCTCGTCGCTGAACTGCACCGGCGGGGACTTCATGAAGTAGGCGCTCGGCCCGATCAGCGGCCCGGCCTGGCCGCGGTCCAGGGCGAGCTTCGCGCAGCGGATCGCGTCGATGACGATCCCCGCGGAGTTCGGGCTGTCCCACACCTCGAGCTTCAGCTCGATCGTGAGGGGCACGCCGCCGAAGGCCTCGCCCTCGAGCCGGATCTGGGCCCACTTGCGGTCCTCGAGCCACGGCACGTGGTCCGACGGTCCGATGTGGATGTCGTGGGGGTCGAGCTCGCGGCGGAGCTGGCTCTGGACGGACCGGGTCTTCGAGATCTTCTTCGAGGCCAGCCGCTCGCGCTCGAGCATGTTCATGAAGTCCATGTTGCCGCCGAAGTTCAGCTGGTAGGTCCTCTTCAGCTTCACCCCGCGGTCCTCGAACAGCTTGGCCAGCACGCGGTGCGTGATCGTCGCGCCGACCTGGCTCTTGATGTCGTCGCCGATGATCGGGAGCCCCGCTTCGACGAACCGGCGCGCCCACGCCTGATCGCTCGCGATGAACACCGGGAGGCAGTTGACGAAGGCGGCGCGGGCGTCGATCGCCGCCTGGGCGTAGTAGCGGGCCGCCTGCTCGGAGCCGACCGGGAGGTAGCACACGACGACGTCCGCCTCGGCCTCCCGCAGGGCCTGCGCCACGTCCACCTCCGGCTCGGAGGACTCCTCGATCACCTCGCGGTAGTACTTCCCCAGGCCGTCCAGGGTCGGCCCCCGCTGGACGGTCACGCCGGTGGGCGGGACGTCGGAGAAGCGGATCGTGTTGTTGGGCTCGGTGAAGATCGCCTCGGCCACGTCCTTGCCGACCTTCTTCGCGTCCACGTCGAAGGCCGCCACGACCTCGATGTCGCGGATGTGGTACCCGCCGAGCTCGACGTGCATGAGACCGGGGACGGTGTCCTCGGGCCGGGCGTCCTTGTAGAACTCGAGCCCCTGCACGAGCGAGGAGGCGCAGTTGCCGACGCCGACGATCGCGAGACGAACCTTGCTCATCGTGTGTGCTCCTTTCTGCGCAGCGAGCGGCCATCACGACGCTTGGCGCGCTCGGTCCGCCCGGAGACGCTCGCACGCTCGGCCGCGAGCAGACCGTTCAGCCAGGCGATGTCCTGCTCGGTCGTCTCCCGGCCGTGCTGCATGAGGGAGAGGGTGTACGTGTCGAAGCGCTCGCGGGTCGCCGCGAGCGAGGCCTGGATCGAGGACAGCCGCTCCTCGAGGTGCGCGCGGCGTCGCTCGAGCAGGCGGATCCTCGCGTCGGGCGCGAGGTACCGGAAGAACGCCAGGCGCACGCGGAAGCGCGTGTCCTCCGTGGTGGAGTCCTGCCCGGTCTCCTCCAGGAGGCGGAGGAACATCGCCTCGCCCGCGGGCGTGATCCGGTAGACGTTCTTGCGGCGCCCCACGCTCTCGCCGGAGAACACCTGCTCGACCGCCCCCTCGCGCTCGAGGCGCTTGAGCGTCGGGTACAGCGACCCGTACGACACGCGCCAGAAGCCGCCGAGGGTGTCGGTCAGCCGCTTCGAGAGCTCGTAGCCGTGCATGGACCGCTCCTTCAGCAGTCCGAGGATCGCGAGCTCGAGCATCGTGCGAGGCTCCCTCCCTCGGGCCGGGCCGGGCTCGATGCCCCGTGGCGCCCGGCCCGACATATCGGACCCATATATCGACCCGATATATCTACCCGCGGCTGGCGGGTCGCGTCAAACCGGCCGTCGGAAGGACGGGGGCGACACGCCGGGCGGCAGGTCCGGGGCGGGCTCCGGCTCGCCGGCCACCGTCCGCAGGGGGAGCACGCCCGCCCAGACCGGCAGGTCCCGGTCGGCCTCGTCGTCCTTGGGCGGTCCGGTGCGGACCTTGGCCGAGGCCTCGGCGAGGGGGATGGCGAGGACGAGGGTCTGGGCGAGCTCCCGGTCGGTGGGCGGCCGAGCCTCCGCCCCGCGGCCCGGCAGCACGTGGTCGGCGATCGCCCGGGAGGCCAGGAGCAGCTCGTCGCGGTCGGTGACCTCCCGCGCCCGGCCGTAGACCACCACGGAGCGGTAGTTCATCGAGGAGTGGAAGGCGCTGCGGGCGAGCACGAGTCCGTCCACGATCGTGGCGGCCAGGCACACCTCGCGACCGTCGCGGAGGGCCCGGAGGGTGGCGCTCGCGGCCGAGCCGTGGACGTAGAGCGTGTCGCCCACCCGGGCGTGGATCGTCGGGACCACCCGGGGGGTGCCCTCGTCGGTGACCCAGGCCAGGTGGCAGACGAGGGCCTCGTCGAGGATCGCGTGGATCGTGGCGTGGTCGTAGACGCCGCGCTCCGGCAGGCGCCGGACGCGGGTGCGCTCGCTGGGCGGCTGGCCGCGGGAGGGCATCGCGCCCCATGCTATCGGCTGCGGGTCAGGCCGCGAGGGTGAGCACCGCGTCGAGGGCCCGCTCGACCTCGGCCGGCCCGCGCCGGCTCCCGACGCGCGCGTAGCGCCCGCGGACCTCGAGCTCTCGGTCGGAGCCCTCCTCCACCACGAGCTGGGGGATGCCGAGGGCCTCGCCGCAGGGGGCGAGGGGCCCGTGCTCGTCGGGTCGGCGCAGCACGACGGCGGCATCCGGCGCGCCCCCCGCCGGGCACGGCCGCCCCACGAGCACCGGGCAGAGCCCCCGGGTCGGCCCGGGGCAGCGCAGGATCCGGTAGCCCTCGAGGGCCGGCCCGGCCGGACCGAGACCGCCCTCGGCGGGCTCGCCCACGATGAGGAGGGTCGGGGCCGGGCGGAGCAGCGCGGCGGCCGCCACGAGCATGAGACCGGCGAGGACGAGGGCGATCGTCGTGACCTGCCAGGGCGCCTCGGCGGCCCAGAGCACGACGCCTCCGAACAGGACGATCGCCCCGCCGTACAGGAGGGTCTCGCGTCGCACGTCCACCACCTCCCGGCTCGACGTTCCGCGCGCCCGTCGGGGGTGGGCAGGGCCGGACGGCCCCCCGCAGCCGGGACCCTCCGCTCAGGCGCCGGGCGGGGAGGGGGAGCCCCCGTCGCCCCCCTGGCTCCGCAGGAACCGCTCGATCTCGCTCGCGAGCTCGTCCCCCGAGGGGAGGTGCTCCTCGCCGAGGGAGGCCTCCAGGCGCGCCACGTAGGCAGCGGTCTCCGGGTCCTGGCCCACGGCGCGGTCGATCCGTGCCCGGGTGGTCGCCGCCTCCTCGGCCAGGTCGTCGAGGGGCAGCGTCACGCCGAGGTGCCGCCCGGCGTGCTCGAGGAGGGCCGCCGTGGCCTGGGGGTAGGGCCCCGCCACGTAGTGGGGGACCTGCGCGTAGAAGCCGACCGTCGGGATCCCGGCCTCGACGAAGCGCATCTCCAGGGCGCTCAGGGCCGCCGAGGGCACGCGGAGCAGCCCGACGGGGCCCTGCCGCTCGTCGGGATGGAGCAGGTCGGGCCGGGAGGCGGTGGCGAGCACGGGCACGGGGCGCGTGTGGGGGACCGCCGCGGGGATCGCCCCGAGGCTCACCCACTCCACGACCCCCAGGCGCAGCGCGAGCTCGAGGACCTCGGCGCCGAGCTCCCGCCACCGGAAGTCGGGCTCGGCCCCCGTGAGGACGAGCAGGTCCCTGCCCTCGACACGGACGCGGACGAAGGACAGCCGGGGCCAGGTGAGCTCGGTGAGGCGCCCGTCCACGATGTCGAGGACCGGCCGGCGGGCGCGGTAGTCGTACAGCAGGTCCGGGTCGAAGCTCGCCACCTCCGCGCCGCCCTGCGCGATGAGCGCCGCGGCCGCCGTGGACGCGCCCGCGGCGTCGACCCAGCCGTCGAGGGCGGCCACGATGGCGGGGGCCGCCAACGGCTCCGTCGGCTCGGTGATGCGGGCGAGGCTCATCGGCCAAGGATAGACCCCCTGCACGAGGACCCCGGGTGGGGGTAGCCTGCGGTGCGATGCGGATCCTCGTGCTCGGCGGTACGGAGTTCGTGGGCCGCCACATCGTGGAGGCGGCGGTGGCGGCGGGCCACGAGGTGACGGTGTTCCACCGGGGGCGGACCGAGCCCGCGGACCTGCCCCCGGTCGAGCACGTCCACGGCGACCGGGACGGCGGGCTCGGCGCGCTCGAGGGCCGCCGGGTGGACGCCGTCGTGGACGTCTCCGGCTACCAGCCCCGGATCGTGCGGCTCGCCGTCGAGGCCCTGGGGGGCGCCGCCGATCGGTACTGCTTCATCTCGACCGGGTCCGTCTACGCCGAGCCCCTCCCCCCGCTCGTCACCGAGGACGCGCCGCTCGCGACGCTGGGGGCCGCCCAGGGCCCCTACGGCTCCTACGGGCCGCTGAAGGTCCTGTGCGAGCGGGTGGTGCGGAGCGCGGTGGGAGATCGGGCGCTCGTGCTGCGGCCGGGCTACGTCGTGGGGCCCCACGACCCCACCGATCGCTTCACCTCCTGGGTCCGGCGGATCGCGCGGGGCGGCTCGCTGCTCGCTCCCGGGGACGGCCGGGACCTCGTACAGGCGGTCGACGCCCGGGACCTCGGCGCCTTCGTGGTCGCCCTGCTCGAGGCCGGCGCGACGGGCACCCTCAACGTGGACGGGCCGCCGATGACCTTCGCCGAGGCGCTCGCGGCCATCGCCCGCGGGTGCGGGACCGAGCCGAGGATCGTCTGGCTGCCGCTCGAGGCGATCCGGGCGCGCCGGCTGGAGGGGGCGTTCCCGCTGTGGGACGCCTCGGAGGCGGAGATCGACACCTCCCGGGCTCGGGGGATGGGCCTTCGGCCCCGTCCCCTCGAGAACACCGCCCGCGACACCCTGGCCTGGGACCGGGACCGGGGGCTGCCCCCGCTCCGGGCGGGCCTGGACCCGGAGCGGGAGTCCCGCATGCTCGCCGAGCTCGGCTGAGCAGGCCCCGGCGCCCCTCAGAGGGCGCTGCCGGCGAGGTGCCGGAGGGTCGGGAGGGCCTCGTCGATGGCGATGGCGAACCCGATGTTCTCGGCGGCCGCGGCGCTCGCCCCCGCGGTGTTGATCCCCACGAGCCTGCCGGACGCGTCGATCAGCGGGCCCCCGGAGTTCCCCGGGTTGATCGCGGCGTCGGTCTGCAGGAGGCCCTGGAGGTGCTCCACCCCGGCCGGGCCGGAGACGTCCACCGTGCGGTCGAGCCCCGAGACCACGCCGACGGTCACGGTGGGCCCGAGCCCGAGAGGGTAGCCGAGGGCCACGACCGTCTGCCCGAGCCGCAGAGCCCCCGAGCTGCCGAGGGGCAGCGCCGGGCGATCCCCCGTGGGGACCGCGAGCACGGCGAGGTCGTGCGAGGCATCGGCGCCGAGCACGCGGGCCTCGGCGCTCGCGCCATCGTCGAAGACCACCGTCACGGCCTGGGCTTGCTCCACGACGTGCGCGTTCGTCACGACGAGGTCGCGCCGGACGATCACGCCGGAGCCCTGGCCCTCCACGCGCACCTCCCCGAAGAAGCTCGGTCGCGCGGAGACCACCTTCACCGCGACCACCGAGCGCATCGCGCGCGAGATCACGCTCGGCAGATTGGTCTCGGGCTCGGCGGAGCCGACCGAGACGGTCGCCGGCGCGGCCGGCGCGAGCCCGGCGGATGTGCCCTGGCCCGCCACCCGGGCGAGGACGATCCCCTCGACCGCGGAGGCCGCGAGGGCGAGCGCGAGGAGCGCCGGGACGAGCCGGCCGGACCGACGCCGGAGACGGCCGGCCGACGGCGGAGGAGCCGGGATCGGCGGGCTCGGCGCGGGCCCTCGGAGGTCCTCATCCATGCGTCCCGCCCACCGAGGTCGGCCGTCCCGTCAGGTCCTCGGCGAGGCGCAGGTAGGTCTCGCGGTCGATCTCGCCCCGCGCGTAGCGCACGCGTGCCTGCTCGAGCGCGGGGTCCGACGCCGGGGCCGCGGGCGAGGCGGGTGTCGGCCTCGACAGCCGGACCACGACCCATGCCACGAGCAGGGCGAGGAGCCCGAGGAGGAGGATCGGCATGAGCCAGGCGAGGACGTCCCCCCACCAGGGGCGGTCGAAGACGCCGCAGGGCCGGTCCAGGCACCAGGGGCGATCGCCGAAGCGGGGTCCGAGCTGGAAGAGCGGCATCGCGGTCACCTCCTTCACCACGCGCCGGGATCTCCGACGCAGCTCCAGTCAAGCCGGCCCACCTTGGAGGAGGCCGAGAGGTGGCGGAGAAGCAGATGGGAGTTCAGGCGCTCGACGCGGCGGGCAGCCGGATCACGAAGCGCGCCCCCCCGCCCGGTCGGGGCTCGTAGCTCGCCCGTCCCCCGTGGGCCTGCGCCACGGCCGCGACGATGGCGAGGCCGAGCCCCGCCCCTCCTCGGTCGCGGGAGCGCGAGGGCTCGATCCGGTAGAAGCGCTCGAACACGCGCTCGGCGTGCTCGGGCGGGATCCCGGGGCCCTCGTCCTCGACGACGAGCTCGGCCCAGCCCTCGGTGGCGAGGACGCGGACGCGGACCGGGGTCCCGGCGGGGGAGTGGACGCAGGCGTTCGCGAGGAGGTTGTCGGCGACCTGGCGCAGCCGGGCCCGGTCGCCGAGGAGGACGACGCCATCCGTGGCCTCGAGGTCGATGGGGTGGTCGGGGTGGGCGACGCGGGCCGCGTCCACAGCGTCCGCGGCGATGGCCGCGAGGTCCGCCGGCTCCCGCTCCAGGGGGCGGCCCTGATCGAGGCGGGCGAGCAGGGAGAGCTCGTCCACGAGCTCGGCCATGCGCGCGCTCTCCTCCTCGATGCGACGCATCGCCTTCGCCAGGGCCTCGGGGTCCCGGGCGGCCCCTCGCCGGAAGAGCTCCGCGTAGCCCTGGACCGAGGTGAGCGGGGTGCGGAGCTCGTGGGAGGCGTCGGCGACGAAGCGCCGCAGCCGCTCCTCGGAGGCGCGGCGCTCGGCGAAGGCCTCCTCGATCCGCTCGAGCATCGCGTTCAGCGCGAGCCCGAGGCGACCGACCTCGGTGCGGGGGTCCGTGGGCTCCACGCGGCGCGAGAGGTCGCCCGCCGCGATGGCCCCGGCGGTCTCCCCGATGGCCTCGAGCGGGCGGAGCCCGATCCGCACCGCCCACCACGCGAGGAGGCCGAGGGCGACGAGGACGCCGGCGGTGACGAGGAGCTCGATCGCGATGAACCGTCGGAGGGTGAGGACGACGTCGGTAAGGGGGATGGCCACGAGGAGGGTCCCGCCCGCGCGGAGGGCGTAGGCGCGGGCGCGGTAGGGGGTCCCGCCCTCGGCGTCCGCGGTCGTGAAGGTTCGCACGAGCGACGTGGAGCCGGCCTGCCCGGGGAGGTCGGGGGGCGGGGCCGGGGGCGGGGGCGCCTGCTCGCCGAAGCCGAAGACCTCCTCGGAGACGACGCGGCCGGAGGGGTCGAGGACCGCGGCGTAGGTCCCGGCCGGGAACAGCGCCCCGGCCTCGGCGTGGAAGGGGCCGCGGAAGGGCCCGGCGCTGAAGACCCGCACGGCCTCCCGGGTGGCCGCCACGAGCTGCTCGTCCACACGGTCGAGCAGCGTGGAGCGGAGCAGGCGGTACGTCGCGACGTCCGCCAGGCCGAGCCCGATCGCCGCGAGCCCCACCATCGCGACGAGGAGCCGCGCGCGCAGGGACATCGCTCAGGCCCTCGGCAGGCGCAGGGAGTAGCCGACCCCGCGGATGGTGTGGATCAGCTTCGGCTCCTCCACGTCGATCTTGCGGCGCAGGTACGAGATGTAGGTCTCGACCACCCCCGCGTCGCCGCCGAAGTCGTAGCGCCAGACGTGGTCGAGGATCTGCGCCTTCGAGACCACCTTGCGCGCGTTCAGCATGAGGTAGCGGAGCAGGTTGAACTCCGTCGGCGAGAGGTCGATCGGTCGCTCCCCGCGCCAGACCTCATGGGTCTCCTCGTCGAGCTCGAGGTCGGCGAAGCGGAGCCGGCTGGAGCCCGGGGCGGCCTGGCCCGCGCGCCGCAGGATCGCGCGCACGCGGGCCACGAGCTCCTCGAGGCTGAAGGGCTTCGTCACGTAGTCGTCGGCACCGGCGGTCAGGCCGCGCACCTTGTCCTCGGTGGCGTCGCGCGCGGTGAGGAACAGGATCGGGACGCGCTCGCTGCCCGTCGCGAGGCGCCGCTGGACCTCGAACCCGTCGAGGTCGGGGAGCATGATGTCGAGGATCACGAGGTGCGGCCGGAAGTCCTCGACCGCCCGCAGCGCCCCTCGCCCGGTGTCGGCGGTGCGCACCTCGAACCCCTCGTAGCGCAGGACCGTGGCCACGAGATCGGTGATGCTCGCCTCGTCGTCCACGACGAGGATCCGAGCCGCGGGGGGCGCCGGGGGTGCCTCGCCGGCCATGCCCCCACCGTACCGCCACCGGCTTCGGCCGTCCTGGGTGTTGGCTGGGAGATCCCTGGGAACGCGCCGCCTGGGCGGCTCAGGCCGGGCGGCTGAACAGGCGTCGGAGGGCTCGCACGATGAGCGCCCAGATCGCCGAGAGGCCGAGCCGGATGCCCCCCACCGGCTTGGCGGGCGTCGCGGCCGGGGTGGGGGCCGCGGCCGCCCCCTCCGCCGGCGCGGCCGCCTGGCCGGCCGGCGCCGCCGCGACCTGCTCGGCCTGCATCCGCTGCTGGAGGCAGTCGGCGAACTGCTGCGTCAGCTTCCTCGAGATCTCCGGCAGGAGCCCGCGGGAGAGCTGGGCGGCGGTGCCGGTGAGCACGATCTCGGCCTGCATCTTCACCGTGGTCTCGCCGTCGCCCGGCCCCGTCTCGAGCCAGGAGGTGACGGTGGCCTCGGCGGCGCCCTTGCCCTTCTGCTCCATGCCGCGGGCCTTCAGGACGACGCGGCGGGCCTCGTCGTCCCGGGACTCCATCACCACGGTCCCGGCGAAGGCCATCTGCACCGGACCGAACCTCGCCTTCAGGTTCCCCTTCCAGGTGCGCTCGTCCACGACCTCGGTGAGCTCGGCCCCGGGCATGCATGGGACGATGCGCTCGACGTCGAGCAGGTACTCCCAGAGGTCCTGGGCGGGGGCCGTCACGGTGAACTCGTTCTCGATCAGCACGGGCGCTCCTCGGGTCTCAGGGTACGGTCGGATGCAGGAACGAGGCCGGGTCGGCGACGAAGCGCTCCCGGCAGCGCGCGTTGCAGAAGTAGTAGGTCCGGCCCTCGTGGACCGCGCGGTGCCTCGCGGTCGCCACCTCCACCGTCATCCCGCAGACGGGGTCGGTCGCCTCGTGGCGGGTGGGGCTGGCGCCCGCACCGCCGGCCGGGACGGCGCCCGCGGCGCGGAGCTGCACGAGCTCGGCGAGGATCGCCACGGCGATCTCCCGGTTCGGCAGGTGACCGAGGTCGAGCCCCGCCGGGGCGCGGACCCGCGCGAGGCTCTCCTCGGGCACGCCGCGGTCGCGCAGGTAGCCGAGGACGGTCTCGGCGCGCCGGCGCGAGGCCACGAGTCCCACGTAGACCGCCGGGGTGCGCAGCACGCGCTCCAGCGCGTCCTCGTCGTAGTGGCCCTGGGTAGCCACGACCACCATGGATCCGGGGCCGATCTCGCCGAGGGTCTCCTCGAGCGAGACGCGCACGTCCAAGGTCCCGGGGTGGAGGGCGGGATCGCCTCGGTCGTCCACGACCGTCGAGCGCCAGCCGAGCGCGAGCGCCATCTCGGCCAGGGCGTCCACGGCGGGCGAGCGTCCGATAACGACGAGGTGCGGCGAGGGCAGGACGGGTTCCACGTAGACCTCCAGCGCGCCTTCGCTCTGACACGCGATGGGGACGGAGACGACCCCCTCGCGTCGCTGCCCGGCGAGGTCCTCGGGCGTGCCGAGGAACAGGAGGCGCGGCGCCCCCTCCTCGAGCGCTCGGAGCGCCTCGCGGACCACGACGGGCTCCGCGCACGCTCCCCCGAGCCAACCCCGGAGCGTCCCATCGGCCGTGATGAGGGCCGTCGAGCTCGGCTTGCCCGAGGAGGGTGCCCGGCTCCAGACCACCGTCGCCAGCACGAAGGGGGTCCCCTCGGCCGAGAGCCGGGCGGCGAGCTCGAGGATCTCCCGCCTCATGCGCCCGCCGCCGCCCTCGCCTTCGCGGCCTGGATCGCCTCCCAGACGCGCGCCGGCGTGAGCGGCATGTCGATGTTCGTCACCCCGAGCGGCCGGAGCGCGTCGATCACCGCGTTCACGTACGCGGCGGGGGAGCCGACCGTGGCGGACTCGCCGACGCCCTTGGCGCCGATCGGGTGGTGGGGGCTCGGCGTCACGGTCTCGTACAGCTCGAACCGGGGCGTCTCCCAGGCCGTGGGCAGCAGGTAGTCCGTGAAGTTCGCGCCGATGCAGTTCCCGTCCTCGTCGAAGGTGATGAGCTCCATCGCGGCGATGCCGAAGCCCTCGGTCAGGCCGCCGTGGATCTGGCCCTCGACGATCATCGGGTTGATGCGCACCCCGCAGTCGTCCACGGCGACGACCCGGCGGACCCGCCACTCGCCCGTCTCCTCGTCCACCTCCACCGCCACCGCGTACGTGCCGAAGGGGAAGGTGAGGTTCGGCGGGTCGTAGTAGTAGACGGCCTCGAGCCCCGGCTCCATCCCGTCGGGGAAGTTCGTGTAGGCGGCGAGCGCCACCTCCTGGATCGTCTTCGAGCGATCCGGCGCGCCCTTGACCGAGAAGACCCCGCGGTGGAACTCGACGTCCTCCTCCGCGACCTCGAGCAGGTGAGCGGCGATCTTGACCGCCTTCTCGCGGACCCGTCGGGCGACCATAGCGGTCGCAGCCCCGGAGACCGGGGTGGACCGCGAGGCGTACGTGCCGAGGCCGTACGGCGTGTTGTCCGTGTCGCCGTGCATCACCTTGATGTCCTCGGGTTGGATCCCAAGCTCCTCGGCGACGATCTGGGCGAAGGTCGTCTCGTGTCCCTGCCCCTGCGTCTGGACGCTGAGCTTCAGGATCGCCTTCCCGGTGGGGTGCACGCGGAGCTCCGCGCCGTCGTTCATCGCGAGGCCGAGGATGTCGTACTGCTTGTGGGGCCCCGCGCCGACGACCTCGGTGAAGGAGGCGAGGCCGATCCCATAGAGCTTCCCCTGGGCGCGCGCCTCCTCCTGCTCCCGGCGGAGCTCGAGGTACCCGATCTTCTCCAGGGCGAGGTTCAGCGCGCCCTCGTAGTTCCCCGAGTCGTAGACGAACCCGGTCGCCGAGCGGTAGGGGAACCGGTCGGGCTTGATGAAGTTCTTGCGCCGCAGCTCCGCCGGATCCATCCCGAGCTCGTAGGCGGCGTTCTGCACGAGCCGCTCGATGAGGAACGAGGCCTCGGTCACGCGGAACGAGCAGCGGTAGGCGACGCCCCCGGGCGCCTTGTTCGTGTACGCGCCCGTCGCCGTCACGTGCACGGCCGGGAGGTCGTACGAGCCGCTCACGATGCCGAACAATCCGACCTTGAACTTCGAGGGCTGCGCGTCGGCGTGGAAGGCGCCCTCGTCGGCGAGGAGCGAGACGCGCAGGCCGAGCATCGTCCCGTCCGCCTTCAGCGCGAGCTCGCCGTGCATGTGGAAGTCGCGGGCGAACCCCGTGGAGATGAGGTTCTCGGTGCGCTCCTCGATCCACTTCACGGGCCGCCCGAGCAGGAGGGACGCGGCCGTCGCCACGACGTACCCCGGGTACACGGGGACCTTGTTCCCGAAGCCGCCGCCGATGTCGGGCGAGATGATCCGGATCTTCTCCTCGGGCAGGCCGGCGACGAGCGCGAACACGGTGCGGATCGCGTGCGGTGCCTGCGAGGTCATCCAGATCGTGACCTGGCCGGTGGCGGGGTTCACGTCCGCGACGCAGCCGCAGGTCTCGAGCGGCGCTGGGTGGCAGCGCGGGTAGAAGGTGTCGAGGGTGACCACCTTGTCGGCCTCGGCGAAGGCGCGGTCGGTCGCCTCCCTGTCCCCGGTCTCCCAGTCGTAGATCCGGTTGTCGGTCTGCCCCTCCTTGTCGGTGCGGATCACCGGGGCGTCGGGCTCGAGGGCGCGCTGCGGCGTCACCACGGGCTCGAGACGCTCGTACTCCACGTCGATGAGCTCGAGGGCGTCCTTGGCGATGTAGGGGTCCTCGGCGATGACGGCGGCCACCTCCTGGCCCTGGAACCGGACCTTGTCGGTGGCGAGCACCGCCTGCGTGTCGTAGGAGAGCGTGGGCATCCACGCCAGGTTGTGCTGGGCGAGCAGCTCGCCCGTGACGACGGCCACGACGCCCGGGAGCGCCTGCGCCCGGGAGGTGTCGATCCCCTTGATCAGCGCGTGTGCGAGGGGGCTGCGCAGGATCTTCATGTGGAGCATGCCCGGGAGGTTCACATCCTCCACGTACGTGCCCTTGCCGCGGATGAAGCGGTCGTCCTCGACGCGGCGGACCCGGTGGCCGATACCGCGGATCTCCTCGGTCTGTGCCATCGTCCCTCCCCTCAGGCGGCCGGCTCGTCGGCCCCGGATCCGGCCTTCGCGGCGCCCGCGGCCTGGATCGCCTTCACGATGTTCATGTACCCGGTGCACCGGCAGATGTTCCCTGAGATGGCGAACCGGACCTCCTCCTCCGTCGGCGCGGGGTTCCGCTCGATGAGCGCCGCGCCGACGAGCATCATCCCGGGGGTGCAGAAGCCGCACTGCAGCCCGTGGTGCTCCTTGAACGCGGCCTGGATCGGGTGGAGCTCGCCGCCCTGAGCGAGCCCCTCCACGGTCGTGATGCTCCGGCCATCGGCCTGCACCCCGAAGAGGGTGCACGACTTCACGGGGACGCCATCGAGCAGAACCGTGCAGGCCCCGCAGCTCGTCGTGTCGCAGCCGATGTGCGTGCCGGTGAGGCCGAAGACCTCGCGGATGAGGTGGACGAGCAGCAGCCGCGGCTCCACGTCCGCGGTGCGCTCGGTCCCGTTGACGTTGACGGTGATCTCCACGGATCCCTCCTCGCGATCAGGCCGCGGCGGCCATCTCGCGGGCCCGGGCGAGCCCGCGTCGGACGTAGACCTCGATCAGGTGGCGCTTGTACTCGGCCGACCCTCGCACGTCGGAGACGGGCTGCGCGGCGGCGGCCGCGAGCCGTCCCGCCTCCGCGAAGGCCTCGTCGGTGGGCTCGGCGCCGGCGAGCGCCTCTTCCGCCTCGGTCGCCTCCAGGTTCGTGAGCCCGACGCCCGTGAGCCCGATCCCGGCGCGCGCGATCCGCCCGTCGCGCAGCGTGAGCGCGGTCGCGACCCCGACGGTGGCCCAGTCCCCCACCTTCCGCTCCTGCTTCAGGTACGTGCCGCCCGAGGCGGGCTCGGCGGCCGGGACGACGATCTCGGTCAGCATCTCGTCCGACCGGATCGAGGTCGTGAACGTGTCCACGAGGAACCCGCGCAAGGGGACCTCGCGGGAGCCGCCCGCGCTCCGCAGGACCACGCTCGCGCCGAGCGCGAGCATGACCGAGGCGATGTCCCCGGCGGGGTCGGCATGGGCGATGGAGCCGCCGATCGTACCCAGGTTCCGCACCAGCGGGTCGGCGATCACGGGCGCCGCGTAGGCGATCGTGGGGTAGCGGGAGCGGATGAGCGCCGAGGTCTCGAGCGCGTGGTGCCGCACGAGCGCCCCGATCCGCAGGGCGCCGTCGCGCTCCTCGATCCCGTCGAGGCCCGGGACGCGGTTCACGTCGATCAGGTGCTCGGGGTAGGCGAAGCGGAGCTTCATCATCGGGATGAGGCTCTGCCCGCCGGCCAGGACCTTGGCGTCCTCGCCGTAGGCGTCGAGCAGCGCCAGGGCCTCATCGAGGCTCGCGGCGCGGTGGTACTCGAAGCGAGAGGGCAGCATGGGCTCTCCTCCTCGGTCGGATCACGGTGGCTCGTGCGGCGGCGGGGCGTGCGCGACCGGACCCGCGGCGTGCGGCCGCCCAGGGTGCGCGGGCTGCGGTCGTCCGAACCCCCACCTTCGAGCTCCTGGCGCCGCGCGAGCGGCGCGAGAGCGCGATTATCCGGCAGCCGTGGGGAACGGGCAACTCGGACCTGGGAGCGCACGCGGAGCTCGACCGCGGATCGGGGGCAGCCGCGTGCGAGCGATGGCGCGTGGCGGATCAGGCAGGGGCGAGCGTCCGCGGACGCACGCTCGGGGTCGGACCCCTGCCGTGGTAGCCCCACTCGGGGAAGTTGAAGTCCGCCGTCACGGACGTGGGGAGGAGCAGGGCCGCTTCGAGGAACGCCTCGAGGTCGGGTACCCCGTACACGTTCACCTCCCATCCGGCGTCCTCGAGCACGTCAAGGAGCTCGCGCATCCTCGGCGTGCTCCAGTCCAGGGAAACGCGGGTCACGCCGAGATCGGCGAGCATCCCGAGCACGCCCTGCGCCATCCGAGGCACGGCCAACAGGAGCGGCCCGAGGAAGTCGATGGGGCACTGGCGGATAGAGCCAGGTCGCGCGCGGCGGAGGTGCTCGAACCCATCGGGTCCGATGACGTCGATGTCCGCGTTGAACCAGAGGGCCTCGTCGGGGAAGCCCAGGCGCCACGTCACCTCGAGGACCTCGTCGATCGCGTCCCCGTCCTTCAGGTCCAGCTTGACGGCGCGATCGTGCGAGCGCAGCGCATCGAGCGCTTCGACGATGGGGACGAGGCGCTCGTCGCGGTTCCAGGGCCTCTCGTCGAAGGAGTCGTGGCGGAGGACCAGGCGCCCGAGGGGATCGCGACGGACGTCGAGCTCGGCCCAGCGCACGCTGGAGTCGAGGAAGGCGCCGAGGTTGTGGGCGTCGTTGATGCCGTGCCACACGAACGTGACACGGCGACCAAGGTCGGCCTCGTCCACCAACCCGGCGAGCCCGTAGGTGGATCCCGAGACCGTGCGCGGGGTCGGCTCACGCCGGGAGTCGAAGATCGTGTCGGCGTGGAGGAACAGGATCTCGCCGGTCTCGTCCGCCTCGGCCATCGCGCGGAGCATCGCTGGCTCGTTGTCCACGACCGCGACGACACGGTAGCCCCGCGCTTGGAGGCGCCGCAGACCCTCCACCTTCGAGCGAGCGATGTCGGCGTCCCAGCCGCCCTCGTTCATGAAGAGCAGATCGGGGTCGAAGCGGACGCGGTGGAGACGTCCGAGGTCGTTGAGCTGGTCGAGGGTGACCCGGCGGAGGTGTTCGGGGCGGCCGGTGTTGAGGGCGACGTGCATGCGCGGCTGGATCTGGAACCAGCGGATGACGCTCAAGACCCCCTGGTAGGGCCGGTGGGCGGCCGCGATGGTCTCGGTGTCCCGGAGGTGTGCGAGGTACCAGGCACGGACGTCCTCGCGCACCGACGTCGGGAGCGAGAAGGGCGCGAGGATCTCATCCACGCGGATCTCGTGGGCGGAGATGTCCTCGGCCCCGATCCCATGGAAGTGGTTCGTACCGTGGGCCCGGTCGTAGGACAGCAGGAGGTGCACCACGAGGTGCCGGGTGTCCACGATCGTGCCGTCGATGTCGAAGCAGACCACGAGCTCCTCGTTCGGATACGCGGCACGCATGCGTCGCACGTGCGCCCCGAGGGCGTGCATCCAGTCCTCGTGCGTCAACGATCCCTCCCTGGTCCGGATCACCGGATCGAGCTTGGACCACGGGTGTGACGACGAGGGGTCCGGCGGATGAACGTTCGGGGACCTCAGGCGCGGACGCGGAGCTCGGCGAGGCCTCGGAGCACGTAGCCCGGCTTCCAACGGGGCTCCTCGACGAGCTCGAGGTTGGGCAGGCGCTCGAGGATCGTCCCGAAGGAGACCTGGAGCTCCTGGCGACCGAGGGGCGCGCCGAGGCAGAAGTGGATCCCCGCGCCGAAGGTGAGGTGCGGGTTCGGATCGCGGGCGAGGTCGAGCTCGTCGGGCCGGTCGAAGGCACCGGGGTCGCGGTTCGCCGAGGCGAACAGCAGCCCGAGCTCGGCGCCGCGGGGGATCCGGACGCCGTGGAGCTCGAAGTCCTCGAGCACCCAGCGCTCGAACATCGGCGCGGGGGTGTCGAAGCGCAGGAGCTCCTCGATCGCCGTGGGCAGCAGCGAGCGGTCCTCGCGCAGCCGACGCAGAGCGTCGGGGTGGCGGAACAGGGTCCACCACGCGATGCCCGTGGCGTTCACCGTCGCCTCGTGCCCAGCGTTCAGCAGGAGCACGCAGGTGCCGACGAGCTCGTCCTCGCTCAGGCGCTCTCCCTCGTCCACCGCGAGGGCGAGCTGCGAGATGAGGTCCTCCCCCGGCTCCCGGCGCCGCTCCCGCGCCAGCGCGCGCAGGTACTCGGAGAACTCGACGCTCGCCCGCACGGCGTCGCGCTGCATCTCGATCGTGGGGTTGAGCTCGTACATCTTGCAGATGTCGGCGGACCAGGGCCGGAGCAGATGCCGGTCCGAGGCGGGCACGCCGAGCATCTCGGCGATCACCGTCACCGGCAAGGGCTCGGCGAGCTCCCGCAGCAGGTCGAACTCGCCGGCGCCGGGGACCCGGTCCACGAGCTCGTCCATGATGGCCTGCACGCGGGGTCGCAGCCCCTCGACGTACCGGGGCGTGAACGCCTTCGAGACCAGGCGACGCACGCGGGTGTGGTCGGGAGGCTCCATGTCGAGGATCCCCGCGTTGATGAGCCGCCAGAAGGGCTCGTGCCACGCCGGGGGGTCGGGACGGCCCATCTCCGCGTGGGAGGCGACGTGGAGGTAGGTCCGGCCGAAGCGGCGGTCGCGCAGGAGCGCGCTCACGTCCTCGTACCGGGAGATCAGGTAGTGGTCCGTGGTCTCGTCGTACAGGACCGGCGCGCGCTCGCGCAGGTGCGCGTAGACGGGGTACGGGTCCGCGATGAAGGCGGGGTCGTTCGGAGCGAACCCGAGCTCGGTCGCGGTAGCCATGCAGGGGAGTCTATGCCGTCCCCGTCGGAAGGCGGCTAACGTGGTCCGCATGCGAGGGCGGCGCGGCGCGGCGTGGGCGCTCCTGGCGGCGGGCCTCGTCCTGGCCGCCTGCGTCGGGTCCGACGGATCGGGCGGGGTTTCGCCGCGCCCGGGCTCGTCGCCGTCCCCGACCCCCGCCTCTCCAAGCCCAGCCTCCCCGGGGCCCACGCCGACCGCCACGGGGCCGCGCCTCGGAGAGGTGGCGATCGTGCTCGAGCGGATCGCGGTCCTCGACGGACCCGTCGCGATGGCCGTCCGCCCTGGCGATCCCGCGCTGTACGTGGCGGAGAAGCCGGGTCGGGTGGTCGCGCTCGGCCCGGGCCGCGCGCCGCGGGTCGTCCTCGACCTCGCGGGACGGGTCTCGACCGGGTCGGAGCAGGGGCTCCTCGGCCTGGCTTTCTCGCCCGATGGGCGGTTCCTCTACCTCGATCTCACCGATCCCGCGGGGGACACACGGGTGCTCGAGTACCGGGTCGTGGACGGCTCGATCGATCCCGAGACCGAGCGCGAGGTCCTCCGCGTGGACCAGCCGTACCCGAACCACAACGGCGGGCAGCTCGCGTTCGGCCCCGACGGCTACCTCTACGTCGGGCTCGGGGACGGGGGGAGCGCCGGCGACCCGGAGGGGCGGGCGCAGTCCCTCGGGACCCTGCTCGGGAAGATCCTGCGGATCTCGCCTCGACCCGCGGATGGCCGGCCGTACGGGATTCCGCCGGACAACCCCTTCGTGGACACCCCCGGCGCGCGGCCCGAGATCTGGGCCTTCGGGCTGCGCAACCCGTGGCGCTTCTCCTTCGACCGGGCGACGGGCGAGCTGTGGATCGGCGACGTCGGCCAGTCCGCCTGGGAGGAGGTGGACGTGCTCGCCCCGGGGCGGGCGGGGGCGAACCTCGGCTGGGACCTGCTCGAGGGCTCGCACCCCTTCGAGGGCCAGCCTGGGGACGCGCGCACCGTCCCGCCCGTCTACGAGTACCCCCACGACGGCGAGGTCTGCGCCGTCACCGGGGGCTTCGTCTACCGGGGCGGACGGATCCCCGCGCTGCGCGGCGCCTACGTGTTCGGGGACTTCTGCCGGGGCGCGCTCGAGGCGATCGCGCGCCGCGACGGGCGCGTGGTCCATCGTGAGCTCGGGCCCGTGGTGCCCGCCCTCGCCTCCTTCGGGGAGGACGCCGCGGGCGAGCTCTACGCCCTCTCCCTGCAAGGGCCGGTCTACCGGATCGCGCCGGGGTGAGCGATCAGTCGGTCGCGAGGCGCGCCGTCACGGAGAGCTCCACGTTGCCCTTGAGCGCCCCCGAGACCGGGCACCCGTCCTTCGCCCGCTCCGCGGCCGCCGCGAACGCCTCCTCGGTGAGGCCTGGCACGCGCCCCACCACCTCGAGCGTGGAGCGCGTGATGCCGGTCCCCGGCACGAAGGTCACCGTCGCCGAGACCCGGAGGGACGTGGGCGGGGCGCCCTCCTTGGCCAGGGTGTTCGCCAGGGCCATCGAGAAGCAGGCGGCGTGGGCGGCCGCGATGAGCTCCTCGGGGCTCGTGAGCTCCGGCTCGCCCTCCCCGGTCCGCGCCGGCCAGGAGACGCCGAGCGGCCCGAGCGCCCCGCTGCCCGCGCGCTCGATGATCCCCCTGCCGCTTGCGAGGTCGCCCGTCCAGGTGACCTCGGCGCGCTTGTCGATCGCCATCGTGCCTCCTTCCCCACCGCACCTTCCGGACCAGCCAAGCAGGCCGCCCGCGGTACGGCAACCGGCCCTCACCAGCGCTCGCGGTGCGCGACGTCCTCCAGGGGCCGGCGATCGGGGCGCTCGATCGGCCGCAGGGGGCGGTCCGCCGGGTACCCGAGCGCGAGGAGCATCGCGCACTCGCGGTCCGGGGGCAGCCCGAGCAGCGCCCGCGCGAGCACCTGGTCGCCGACGGCGGCGTGGGAGCACCCGATCCCGAGGTCGGCCGCGGCGAGCATCATCGCCATCGCGGCCTGGCCGAGGTCGAACCAGCGGATGTCGCGCTCGTCCCGGTCCCGCGTCGCGGGCAGGACGAGGGCGATCGTCGCGGCCGAGCTCGCCACGTGCTCGGCGTAGCGCCACACGCGCGAGAGCTCGCGCAGGCGCTCGCGCTCGGTCACGAGGACGAAGTCCCAGGCCTGGTCGTTCATGGACGAGGGCGCCCGCCGCCCCGCGTCGAGGATCCGGTCCAGGTCCTCGCGGGCGATGGGTCGGTCCTCGTAGCGCCGGACGTTCCGGCGCGCTCGGATCGCGTCGTAGGTCTCCATACCGCCACGGTACGGCGTGTGGGTCCGGGCGGTCCAGCGTCGGGCACCGGCGGGGGCGGCCCTCAGACGACGATGGAGACCTCGTAGATCTCGTCCGCGGGGTGGCCGGCCCGGGCGTGGATGCGGGCGACCGCCTCGGGGTTCGGCGCCTCCGAACGGGCGCCTGCGGGCACGGACCTGCCGACCGTACGATGGGACGTCGGCCACGTCAAACCGGGATCGCGTCGCCCTCCTCGGGCGCGGCGACGGCGCTCGGTCGCGGCGGGAAGCGCTCGCGCGGGATGGGGGTTGTGGAGGGTCGTGGAGCTCGGGATCTACTCGTTCGCGGAGGTGGTGCCCGGCGCGGCCCCGGATGCGCCCGGCGGTCCGGCCGAGCGTCTGCGGCACCTGCTCGAGGAGATCGAGCTCGCCGACCAGGTGGGCCTGGACGTGTTCGGGATCGGCGAGCACCACCGGCCGGACTACGCGGTCTCGGCCCCGGAGGTCGTGCTCGCGGCCGCGGCGGCCCGCACGAGCCGGATCCGCCTCACGAGCGCGGTGTCGGTCATCAGCTCGGACGACCCGGTCCGGGTGTTCCAGCGGTTCGCCATCCTCGACCTCCTCTCGGGCGGGCGCGCCGAGATCATGGCCGGGCGCGGCTCGTTCATCGAGTCCTTCCCCCTGTTCGGCTACGACCTCGAGGACTACGACGAGCTCTTCGCGGAGAAGCTCCTCCTCCTGCTCCAGCTGCGCGAACGGGAGCGCGTGACCTGGTCGGGGAGGCACCGGCCGCCGATCGACGGGCTCGGCGTGTACCCGAGGCCGCTGCAGCGGCGCATCCCGATCTGGGTCGCGGTCGGCGGCAACCCGGGCTCCGCGGTCCGCGCCGGCACGCTCGGCCTGCCGATGGCGATCGCGATCATCGGGGGCCTGCCCGAGCGGTTCGCGGTGTTCGCCGAGCTCCACCGGGAGGCGGCGCGCCGGGCGGGGTTCGACCCGCCCCCCGCGCTCAGCATCAACTCCCACGGGTACCTCGCCCCGACCTCGCAGGCGGCGATCGAGGAGTCCTGGCCCTCGGTGGCGGAGGTCATGAACCGGATCGGCCGGGAGCGCGGGTGGTCCCCGATGACCCGGGAGCAGTACGAGGCCTCCGCGACGCTGCGGGGGGCGAACTTCGTCGGCAGCCCTCAGCAGGTGATCGAGAAGATCCTGTTCCAGCACGGGATCTTCCACCACGACCGGTTCCTGCTCCAGACGAGCGTCGGCCCGATGCCGCACGAGCTGGTCATGCGCTCGATCGAGCTGTTCGGCACGGAGGTGGCGCCGGCGGTGCGCCGGGAGCTCGGGGTGGCGGAGCGCTCGACGGAGCCGCCGGCGGCCGGGTCCCTCACCCGGTGAGGTACCGCTGGAGCGTGGGCCCGACGCGGCGGATCAGCTCATCGGGGCTCGCGGAGGCGAGCGGCTCCACCCGGACCAGGTAGCGGGCGAGGGCGAGCCCCACCACCTGGCTCGCCGCCAGGGCCGCCCGCAGGGGCGCGTCGGGGGCGCCGATCCGCCGCGCGATGGGCTCGAGGATCGTGGCGCGCACGAAGCCCCGGAGCATCTCCGCCGCCTGCTCGTTCGAGGCGGCCGCGCGGAGGAGCCCCATCGCCGCGTCCCGCGCCGCGGGGTGCTCCCAGGCGGTGAGCGCGGCGCGCACGATGGCCTCGCCCACCCGTTCGGGCTCGGCGCGGAGCGCCTCGGCGAGGACCTCGCCGGGGGCGAAGGGGAGCCGCACGGCCGCGGCGAACAGCTGCTCCTTCGTGCCGAAGTAGTGGTGGACGAGGGCCGGGTCGACGCCGGCCTCGGCGGCGATCGCCCGGATCGTGGCGCCCTCGTACCCGAGGGCGGCGAAGCGGGACCGGGCGGCGACGAGGATCGCCTCGCGGGTCCCGCTCCGACCGGGGCGGCGACCGACCCTGCGCGCCACCGGGCGCCGCGCCCTCCGCGGTGCCTCGCTCACGCGCCCGGCCTCCCCCTCGTGAGCTCGAGGAACCGCTCCTCGAGCGTGGCCGGCGCCTCGGCCAGGCCCGCCGGGATGCCGCCCAGGGCCCGGGCCACCTCGGCCGAGGAGGCGCCCGGCACCCGGAGCCTCCGCCCGACGAGGGCGGCGGGCAGACCAGCGGCCTCCAGGCGCGCGAGCGCGCCGGCCCAGTCCTCGGCGTCGACGACGACCACGCGGGTCCGCCCGACGATCTCCGAGATGGTGCCCTCCGCGACGACCCGACCCTCGGCCATCACGACGAGGCGATCGCACTCCTCGGCCTCCTCCATGTGGTGGGTGGTCACGAGGACCCCGGCGCCCTCCTCCGCGGCCGCGCGGATCCGATCCCAGAGCCGGGCCCGGGCCAGGGGGTCCACGCCCGAGGTGGGCTCGTCGAGCACGAGGAGCTCCGGCCGGTGGGCGAGGGCGAGGGCGAAGGCGACCCGCCGCTGGACGCCGAGGGGGAGCCGGCCGACCGGCACGTCCGCGAGGACCCCGAGGTCCTGCGGGAGCTCGCCGTCCTCCCCGCCGAACGCCGCCCGGGCGAAGGCGAGGTTCTCGCGCGGCGTGAGGTCCTCGTACAGCCCGAGCCCCTGGGGGACGTAGCCGATCCGTCGGCGCGTCCGCCGCGAGGGCGCCTCGCCGAACAGACGGACCGCGCCGGCGCTCGGCCGGAGGAGCCCGAGGAGGAGTCGGATGAGCGTGGTCTTGCCGGCGCCGTTCGCGCCGAGGAGGCCGACCACCTCCCCGGGACCGACGCGCAGGTCCACGCCATCCACGGCGAGGAGCGGGCCGAACCGGCGCGAGACGGCGAGGCTCTCGGCGAGAGGCGTCATCCCCCATCTCCCCTCGCCCCCGCGAGCTCCCGGGCGAGGGCCGCCACGACGATGGCGTCGGCGAGGTCCGGCGCCACCGGCTCGAGCGCGGCCGGGGCAGCGGGCGATCCCTCGGGGAGCCACACGCGCCAGGCCGATCCCCGTCGCCAGGAGCGCCGCGCCAGCTCGCCGCCCGGGCGGGTGGGCGCGCGGCACACCGTCCCAGGGACCGCCGCCACGATGTTCTCGGCGGTGCCCTCGGCCAGCGTCCGACCGGCGTCGAGCGCGAGGATCCAGGCGGCGCGCTCGGCCTCGTCCAGGTAGGAGGTGGCGAGGAGGACCGCGGCGCCCTCGGCCGCGGCCCGAGCGATCAGCGACCAGAGATCGGCGCGGCTCACCGGATCGATGCCGGTCGTGGGCTCGTCGAGGACGAGCAGCTCGGGGCGGTGGAGCATCGCGCAGACCAGGCCGAGCTTGCGCCGCATGCCTCCGGAGAGGTCCCCCGCGAGGCGGTCGAGGGCGTCGGACAGGCCGACCCGGGGGAGGAGCGCCCCGGCCCGTTCGCGAGCGGCGCGGGCCGGCACGCCGTAGGCGCTCGCGACGAAGGCGAGGTTCTCGCGGACGGTGAGGTCGGGGTAGGTGCCGGCGCCCGCGGGGAGGTAGCCGATGCGCTCGGGCGCGGGGCGGCGGACCTCGCCCGCCGAGGGCGCGATCGCGCCGGCCAGCGTCCGCAGGAGCGTGGTCCTGCCGGCGCCGTCGCCCCCCACGACGGCTGTGACGCGGCCGGCGGGGATCTCCAGCGTGACGTCCTCGAGCGCGGCGCGGGGGCCGAAGCGGACGGTGAGCGCGCGGACCCCGAAGCTCATCGCCCGCTCCCCCCTCGCCGCTCGAGGCGGCCGCGGGCCGGGGAGAGGGAGCGGTGGAAGCGCAGCGTGGCGAGCCCGAACACCACCGCCCCGATCGCGGCGAGGTAGGCGAAGGAGGGCCACAGCGCGGAAAGCGGCGCGCCGCGCAGCATCACACCGCGGGAGATCCGCACGAAGTACGTGAGGGGCAGCAGGTACCCGATCCACCGCACGCCCGCCGCCATCGAGGACAGCGGGAAGATCAGGCCCGAGAGCATCACCTGCGGCAGGAGCGCCATGAGCGCGAGCTGGATCGCCTGCCCCTGGTTCTGGGAGACGCTGGAGATGAGCACCCCGAGCCCGAGCGTCACGAACAGGAACAGGACCGCGCCGAGGGCGAGCACGGCCACGGAGCCGCGGAACGGCACGTCGAACAGGACCACCCCGGCCACGACGACGACGGCCATGTCGAGGGAGGCGACGAGGAAGTAGGGGGCGACCTTCCCGAGGAACACGTCGGCGGGCCGCAGCGGCATCACCGCGAGCTGCTCGAGCGTGCCCGCCTGGCGCTCGCGGACCACGCCGAGGCTCGTGATCACGGTCCCGACGAACAGGAGGATCATCGCGGCGAGGCCCGGCACCATGATCGCCGAGGTCTCGAGGTCCTCGTTGAAGAGGATGTCCACCCCCGGCATCGGCGGGTAGGTGGATGGGACGCCGGGGACGCCCTGCGCCAGCGCGACGAGGGCGCCCTGCGTGGCCTTGGCGGTGAACAGCTCGGAGCCATCGATCATCACGGAGGGCCCCTCCAAGGTCGTGACGAGGGCGACGGGGACCACGCCATCGCGCAAGGCCGCCTTGGCCTCGGCGGCACCCCCCTCGGGGTCCACCTCGTGCACCTCGAACGGCCGCCGGAGCGTGGCGGCGAACTCCTCCGCGCCGCGCCCGTACACGTTCACCGGGATCTCGGGGACGTCGAAGCTCGCCGCGTACCCGAAGACGACGAGCAGCAGGATCGGCAGGACGATCATCATCGCGAGGGTCCGGTGGTCCCGCCGCAGCTGCCGGAACTCCTTCAGGATCATCGCCCACATGGACCGCACCTCCCCGCCCGCTCGCTCGACAGAATTCTACGACTGTTGAAATCTACGGGCGGAGCCGCGGTCCTCGGCTTGGCCGACCGCTGTTCCGCGCTCGCGCGGTAACGTTGGCCCTCGATGAGCGCCTCTCCCTACGAGCTGCGCCTGCGCGAGCTGCTCGAGCGCGTCGCCGCGGGCGACGTGCCGGCGGGGCGGGCGGTGGAGGAGCTCCGGGACCTGCCCTTCTCCGAGCTCGGCTTCGCCAAGGTGGACCACCACCGTGAGCTGCGCCAGGGCGCGTGCGAGATCGTCTACGGGCAGGGCAAGACCGTGGAGGAGGTCGAGGGCATCGTCGGGAGCCTGCTCGCGGGGAACGACGGACCGATCCTCCTCACGCGCGCGTCGCCCCAGCAGGTCGCCGTGGTGCGGGCCCTCGGGGAGGGGGCGGGCCTGGAGATCGTCGAGCGGCCGCGGGCGCGGTGCGCCGCGCTCCGCCGCAACGTGCGGCCGGCGGCGGGCACGGTGCTCGTCGTGACCGCGGGCACGTCGGACCTCGCCGTCGCCGAGGAGGCCGAGCTCACCGCCTCGCTCCTCGGCGCGGGCACGGAGCTCGTGGCGGACGTGGGGGTCGCCGGGTTGCACCGGCTCGAGGCGATCCGCCCGCGCCTGCGGACGGCCGACGCCGTCGTCGTCGTGGCGGGGATGGAGGGGGCGCTCGCGAGCGTGATCGGGGGGCTCGCGCCGTGCCCGGTCATCGCCTGCCCGACGAGCGTCGGCTACGGGGCGAGCTTCGGGGGCCTCGCGGCGCTCCTCGCCATGCTCTCCTCGTGCGTGCCGGGGGTGGCGTGCGTGAACGTGGACGACGGCGTGGGGGCCGGGACGGTCGCCGCGATGATCGCGCGGGCCTCGGCGGGGGCGCGATGAGCCGGGTCGTCTTCGTCGACGCCCTGGGTGGCGCGGCCGGGGACATGCTGCTCGCGGCGCTGCTGGATGCCGGGGCGCCGCGCGGGGCCGTCGCCGAGGCCGTCTCGGCGGTGCTCGGGCGAGAGGTCGAGCTCGCCGTCCGCGAGGTGCGCCGGGGCGGGCTCCGGGGGGCGCTCGTCGAGGGCCCCGCGTCCTCGGCCCCTCGCCGCCCGCGGGAGCTGCTCCAGGCGGTCGGGGCCGCGGGGCTCGCCGAGGGCGTCCGCTCCCGGGCCCTCGCCGTGCTCGAGCGGCTGCTCGCAGCGGAGGCGCGGGTCCACGGCGCGCGACTCGAGGAGCTCGAGCTCGAGGAGCTCGGCGAGGACGACACGCTCTTCGACGTCGTGGGGATCGCCGCTGTCCTGGATGCGCTCGGGGTCGAGCGGGTGCTCGTGGGGCCGCTTCCCCTCCCCGCCCCCGGGCCCCGGGGGACGCATGGGTCGCCGGCGCCCGTGACCCTGGAGCTCCTCGCCGGCTTCGAGGTCCGAGCCGGCGCGGCGGAGCTGGAGGAGCCCGTCACGCCGACCGCGGCGGCCGTCCTCGCGGCCCTCGGCGAGCCGAGCGCCGGGGTCCCCGCGATGCGCCTGGAGGCGCTCGGGGTCGGGGCGGGGTCGCGCGACCCGGCAGGGGTCCCGAACGTCGTCCGGGTGCTCCTCGGCGAGGCCGCGTCGCCGGGCGCCGGGGGGCGGGGGCTGCTCGTGCTCGAGGCCAACGTGGACGACCTCTCGCCGGAGCTCGTGCCCGACGCCATCGAGGCCCTCCTCGCGGCGGGCGCCCTGGACGCCTGGACGACGCCGATCGTGATGAAGCGGGGGCGCCCCGCGCTCCAGGTCTCGGCGCTCTGCGAGCCGGAGGCGCTGGAGGCCGTGCGCCGGACGTTCTTCGAGACCACGACCACCCTCGGGCTGCGGATCCACGCGGTGGAGCGACCGGAGCTCGAGCGTCGGATCGTGGAGGTGGAGCTCGCCCCCGGCGGACCCCTGGTGCGGGTGAAGGTGGGGTACCTGGAGGGTCGGGCGATCACGGCCAAGCCCGAGCACGCCGATGTCGCGGAGGCCGCGGCCAAGCTCGGTCTCCCGGTGCGGGCGGTGCACGAGCGGGCGAGCGCCCTCGCCCGGCGGCTGGTCGGGGGGGCTCCGTGACCGCGACGGCCGAGGCGACCGCCATCGCCCGCGTCGAGGCGCGGATCCGTGGGTACGGCCCTCGGGCCGTGGTCGCCTTCTCCGGCGGGGTGGACTCCTCGGTCGTGCTCGCGCTCGCGGCGCGCGCACTCGGGGCCGGGGCGGTGGAGGCCGTCACGGCCCTCTCGCCGAGCTACCCCTCAGGCGAGCTCGAGCTCGCCGCGCGCACCGCGCGCTCGCTCGGGGTCCGGCACCGGGTCGTCCGCACCCACGAGGTCGAGCGCGAGGCCTACGCGCGCAACGACGAGTTCCGCTGCTTCCACTGCAAGGCCGAGCTGTACGGGGTGCTCGGCCGGATCGCCCGCGAGGCGGGCGGCGCGGTCGTGCTCGCGGGGGCGATCGCCGACGACCTCGGGGACGTCCGGCCGGGGCTGCGGGCCGGCGAGCTCGCCGGCGTGCGCAACCCGCTCCTCGAGGAGGGGCTGGGCAAGGCGGAGGTCCGGGCCATCGCGCGCGAGCTCGGGCTCGAGGTCGCCGACAAGCCCGCCCTCGCCTGCCTGTCCTCGCGGGTGCGGACGGGACTGCGCATCACGCCCGAGTTGCTCGCGCGGATCGACCGGGCCGAGCGGCTCGTCCGCGCGCTCGGGTTCGAGCTCGTACGGGTGCGTCACCGGGGCGAGCTCGCGACGATCGAAGTCGCCCCCGACGATGTGGATCGCCTGCTCGCCCACCGCGGGCTCGCGGGGGTGCTCGCGGAGATCCGGGAGCTCGGCTGGCGCGAGGTCCGGGTGGACCCGGAGGGCTACCGCCAGGGCAAGGCCCGCGCCTGAGCGGATCAGCCGGGGATCGGGGCGGGCGCCTCCTCGGCCGCCTCGGCCGCGGTCTCCTCGCCGGTGTCGGGGACGAGGACGCCGTCGCCGAGGTCCCACCCGACCGTGACCTCCGGCCCGGCGGGGATGTCCCCCAGGCGCGGCCCCTGGGTCCGGACGATGGCGGTGACCTCGGGGGCGAGCTCCACCACGTACTTGCGCGTGGAGCCGAGGTAGATGACCTCCCGGATCCGCCCGCGCAGGGCCGCGGCGTCGGTCGGCCGCGGCTCGGCGTCGGCGGGGCGGATCCACATCCGCTCGGGTCGGACGACGACGGCGCCGCGCGCGCCCTCGCGCAGGTCCTCGCGTCGCCACGCCTCGGGCTCCGCGCGCAGCGGACCGACGGCGGTCTCCACCACCCCCGCGCTCGGGCGGAGGGTGCCACGGAAGATGTTCGACTCGCCGATGAAGTCGGCGACGAACAGGGAGGCCGGGCGCTCGTACAGCTCCTCGCCGGTGCCGATCTGCGCGATCCGCCCGTGGCTGTACACGGCGATCCGGTCGCTCATCACCAAGGCCTCCTCCTGGTCGTGCGTCACGTAGATCACGGTGAGGCCGAGCTGGTGCGCCACCCGCATCACCTCGAGCTGCAGGGCCTCGCGCAGCTTCTTGTCCAGGGCGCCGAGGGGCTCGTCCATGAGCAGGACCGAGGGGTGGAAGACGAGGGCGCGGGCGAGGGCCACCCGCTGCTGCTGGCCGCCGGAGAGCTGCCGCGGGTACCGGTCGCCGAACCCCTCGAGGCGGACGAGGCGGAGGGCCTCCTCGACGAGCTTCGCGCGCTCGGCCTTCGGCACCCGGCGCATCTCCAGGGGGAAGGCGATGTTGCCCGCCACCGTCATGTGCGGGAACAGGGCGTAGTTCTGGAACACCATGCCGATGCCCCGCCGATGCGGGGGCACCCGGGTGAGGTCCTGGCCGTCCAGGACCACCGTGCCGGTGTCGGGTCGGATGAAGCCCGCGATGATCCGCAGGGTCGTGGTCTTCCCCGAGCCCGAGGGGCCGAGGAGCGTGACGAACTCACCGGGGCGGACCTCGAGGTCCACGTCGCGGACGGCCACGACGTCGCCGTAGAGCTTGCTCACGCCCCGCAGGCCGAGCGCGCCGGGCTGCCCCGGCTCCCCGATCCGCCTCCGCGCGCCGTCGTCCGTCCGCACCGTGGTCACCTCGTGGCCCGGCTCCGTCGCTGGGTCACCATCACGAGCGACAGGATCACGACGGTCACCGCGCTCAGCATGGTAGCGACCGCGGCGATCGTCGGGTCGATGGAGCTCCGCACCTGTCCCCACATCACGACCGGGAGGGTCCGCACGATCGGGCTCGACAGGAAGATCGAGACCACGACCTCGTCCCAGGATGCGATGAAGGCGAACAGGGCCCCGGCCACGATGCTGGGGCTGATGAGCGGGAGCGTGATGCGGAAGAAGGTCCGGATCGGCCCCGCCCCGAGGTTCTGGGCCGCGAGCTCCAGGGTCCGGTCGAAGGTGCGGAGGCTCACGCTCACGTTCACGACCACGAAGGGGATCGCCAGGCTCGTGTGGGCGAGCACGAGGCCCGGAAGCGTCCCGGCCAGGCGCCACTCCGTGTAGACGAAGTACATGCCGATCGCGATGACCACGACGGGCACGATGAGCGGCGAGAGCACGATCGCCATGACGATGCCGCGGCCGGGGTACCGGCCGCGCACGAGCCCGAGGGCCATGAGCGTGCCGAGGACGGTGGCGAGGACGGCGGCGGCCACCCCCACCTTCAGGCTCGTCATCGCCCCGCTCGTCCAGGTCTCACTCTGGAAGAAGTTCGCGTACCAGCGGGTCCCGAAGCCGGGGGGAGGGAACAGCAGGATGCCCCCCGAGGTGAGGGACATCGGGACGATGAGCAGCGTGGGGGCGATGAGCAGGAGCCCGACGAGCCAGGCGAAGGCGTGGAGGCCGATCCGACGGGGGCCCGCGTCGCGACTCACATCCCCTCCCCTCCGCCGAGGGCTTCACCGAGCCGCACGAATCGGCTACCGATCCCGAGCAGCAGCAGCGTGACCGCGAGCAGGGTCATGGCGAGGGCGCTGCCCACCCCGAAGCGCAGGCGCTCGCTCACCATGTTCACGATGAGCTCGCTGAACATCGCGTTCTGCGGGCTGCCGAGCAACGCCGGGGTGATGTAGAAGCCGAGGGCGAGCACGAACACGAGCAGGCACCCCGCGAACACCCCGGGGAGCGAGAGCGGCAGGAACACCTTCCGGAAGGCCGCCCGCGGCGGCGCCCCGAGGCCCTCGGCGGCGGGCACGAGGTCGGGGTCGATGCGACGCATCGTCGCCCAGATCGGGAGCACCATGAACGGCAGCAGGATGTGGCTCATCCCGATCGTCACGCCGAGGGTGTTCCGCATCAGCTTCAAGGGGGTCTCGATGAGACCGAGGTCGCGCAGGACGGAGTTGATCACGCCCGAGTCCTGCAGGAGGACGGTCCACGCGTACGTCCGCACGAGGAGGCTCGACCAGAACGGGACGAGGACGAGCGCGGTGAGGATCGCGCGGGTCCTCGGTCCCGCGTGGTGGAGCACGTACGCGTAGGGGTACCCGATGAGCAGGCAGACGACCGTGACGATGAGCGAGGTCCGCAGGGTCGTCCACAGGACCCGCACGTAGACCGGGGACTCGAGGAAGATCCGGTAGTTCGCGGGTGAGGGGTCGTTGACGCTCCGGATCCCCATCCGCACCAGGGGGACGAGGAAGAAGGCGGCGAGGAACAGGAACCCGGGGACCGCGAGCCACGCCCAGGCGTCGAGCGGGCCCCGCCAGGGGCCCGCTCGACGTTCCTTCCGCGCCGCGGCCATCACCGGGTCAGGCCTGGATCCACTCCTGCCACCGGGTGTCGACCGCGTCGAAGTTCTCGTCCCACCACACGTCGTCGAACCCGATCGCGGTGTCGAGGTACGTGGTCGGCAGGTCGTTCACCTTCGAGGGGTCCACCTTGTCCACCGCGTTCTCGTTCGGCGGGGCGTAGGGGATGTGGTAGCTGAGCTCGGCGCTGTGCTCGGCCGAGGTGATCCAGGCGACGAGCTGCTGGGCGGCCTCGAGGTTCTTCGTCCCCTTGGGGATCACGAGGTAGTCGGCCGTGGCGATGTGCTGGTCCCACATGATCTCGACCGGCGCCCCCTCCTGCTGGATGTCGTAGATCCGGCCGTTCCAGCTCATCCCCATCGTGACCTCGCCGTCGGCGAGGATCTGCGCCGACTGCGCGCCGGTGTCCCACCAGACGCACTGGTCCTTGATCGTGTCGAGCTTGGCGAAGGCCCGATCGAGGTCGAGCGGGTAGAGCTCCTCCGGCGGGACCCCGTCGGCGAGCAGCGCCATCTCGAGGAGCCCCCCGGCGGACCAGTTGAAGCAGCCGCGCTTGCCCGGGAACCGCTCGAGGTCGAAGAAGTCGGCGAAGCTCGTGGGGGGCTGGCCGAACGCGTCCGTGCGGTAGGCCACGACCACCGAGTAGATGATGTCGGGCACCCGGTACCCGGTCGTGGGGAACAGATCCGGCTGGAGCTCGTCGCAGGGCACGATCGAGCAGTCGATGGGTTCGAGGTACTGCTCGTCGCTGGCGAGCCCGAAGTCGTTCCCGACGTCCGCGACGTCCCAGGTGACGTTCCCCGACTCGACCATGGCGACGAGCTTCGCGTAGTCGATGGGCTCCTCCTGGACGATCTTGATGTTCGGGTTCGCCTCCATGAACGGCTCGAGCCACGCCTTGGTCTGCGCCTCCTGGTAGGCGCCCCCGTAGCTGACGAACGTCAGGGTGATCTGCTCGCCGCCCCCCTCTCCTCCGCCGCCTCCCCCGCCACCGCAGGCGGCGCCGATCAGCGCGAACGCGGCGAGCACGGCCCAGGTCTTCCTCCGCATACGCCCCTCCTTGGGACCCGGTTCGCGGGCGGGACTATCGCACGCTAGGGACGGGCGCGCAAGCGCTGCGGATGCGCAACCGCGGGGTGGCCAGCGCGCGAACCGGCGTTCCGTGGGAGGATGGGCTCTCGCCCATCGGAGGGAGGGGCTATGGACAGGGTCGTGCATTTCGAGATCCCCGCGGAGGACCTGCAGCGCGCGAAAGCCTTCTACGCCGACGTCTTCGGCTGGGGGATCGAGGATCTGCCGGAGATGGGCTACACGCTGGTGCGGACGGCGTCCGTGGACGAGCGGGGGATGCCGATCGAGCCGGGGACGATCAACGGGGGGATGATGCGGCGCTCCGAGGAGGTGCGCTCGCCGGTCGTCACGATCCACGTCGCCTCGATCGACGACGCCCTGGCCCGGGTCGAGGCGGCCGGCGGAGCCGTGGTGATCCCGCGGACGCCCGTGGGAGACATGGGCGCCGCCGCGTACTTCCGCGACCCCGAGGGCAACGTCCTGGGTCTGTGGGAGAGCGCCCCGGACCGGTAGCGGCCACCGCGGCCTCGGCTAGACTTCCTCGGACCCGAACCCCGAGGACGTGATGTCATGCCGCGCGTGTTGCTGATCGGATGGGATGGCGCCGACTGGCGCATCCTCGAGCCCCTGCTCGAGCGGGGCGACCTGCCCAACCTCCAGGCCCTGATCGACCGGGGGCAGAGGGCCGTGCTCCGCTCCACCGTACCCACCCACTCGTGGGCGGCCTGGCCCTCGTTCCTCACCGGCGTGAACCCGGCCGATCACGGCGTGTACGACATCCTCGAGACCGTCCCGGGCACCCACAAGCAGTACCCGGTGACGTACCGCTCGATCCGCGCGCGGACCTTCGTGGAGGACCTCTCCGCCGCGGGCAAGACGGCGATCTACGCGGACGTGCCGCTCATGTTCCCGCCCCCGGAGATCCGCGGCCGGGTGATCGCGGGCGGCGTCCTCCCGAAGGGCCGCACGTACACCCACCCCGCCGACCTCCCGGAGACCCTGGAGCGCGCCGGGGTCCCCTGGGTGATCAACGGGATGTCGTGGACCACGTTCCGCAACCGCCCCGATCCCTACCTCGACGAGGCGCTCGAGATCACCGCGAAGCGGATCCGGGCGACCGAGTGGCTCATGGACAACACCGACTGGGACCTCGCGGCGAGCGTCTGGGTGAGCGTGGACCGCACGCAGCACGCGCTCTCCAACTACGTCGCGCCCGACCACCCCGACTACGCGGAGAACGCGAAGACCGCGCTCGGGGCCCGGGTGCGCCGGATCTACCAGCAGCTCGACGAGGCCATCGGGTCCTTCGTCTCCCGCGCGCGCGAGGACGACCTGATCCTGTTCATCTCCGACCACGGGTTCCAGTCGGTGACCCGCACGATCAACATGGATCGGCTCCTGCACGAGCTCGGCTACCTCGAGTTCAGCGCCTCCAACGTGGTCTTCGGGCCCATGCAGTGGGGGGCCGTTCGGAAGGTCGCGCGGAAGGTCTACGACCTCCTCGGGCTGCACGGGAAGGTCTCGCTGCCGCAGGCCGTGAACTGGTCGCGGACGAAGGCCTTCACGACGATCCGCTCCACCGGCGAGGGCGTCTCGATCAACCTCGCGGGGCGCGAGCCCGACGGCATCGTGGACCCCGCCGACTTCGAGCGGCTCCGCGACGAGATCATGGAGCGCCTGGCCGCCTTCGTGGACCCCAAGACCGGGCGCAAGCCGACCAAGGCGGTCCACAAGCGGGAGGACGTCTTCCAGGGCGAGCACGCGGATCGGGCGCCCGACATCCTCCTCGAGCCGGCCGAGGGCTACTCCCTCACCCACGCGAAGAGCGCGATCGAGGACGCCGACTGGATCAGCGGCGACCACCGACCGGAGGGCGTGATCGTCGCCGTGGGCCCGAACGTCCGCCCCTTCGAGCAGCCGCCGCTCCTCGTGGACCTGGCCCCCACGATTCTCGCGGCGCTCGACGCGCCGGCGACGGTCAAGCACACGGGCCGGGTCCTGCACGAACTCGTCGGGACCGAGGCCCAGGTGCGCCGCGCCGAGGCGCCGGCCGTGGCCATCCCCGGCCTCGGCTCCTCGACCGAGGAGGAGGCCGTCGTGAGCGACACCGAGGCCGACGAGATGGAGGAGCATCTCCGCGGCCTCGGCTACCTCGAGTAGCGGCCCGAGACGCCGAGCATCGCTCACCGGGTCGCCCGTGACGCGCGCCGGCGTCCGTGCTGTCAGCATCCGGCGATCGCTCATCGATCTGGGGCTGGAGGTTCCGCTCGAAGGGGTCGGACCAGCCGAGGTCGCGCCCGCGATGGAGGCGTGGTGGCGGGAGCATGGCGCGGAGCTCACCTGGGACGCCGACCTGGGCCGCTACGTCGAGGCGGGGCCGTGAGACGGCTCGGCCCTCTCCTGGTCGCCCTGGGACTGATCGCGGCCACGGCGGTGCCATCCGCAGCGGGGCAGGAGGGACCGGCGGGGCACGGTGTGGGCACGGACGTGCGCGTCGACGGGACGACGGTCACGGTGATCGTGCACCTCTCGGTGCTGGTCCGGCGCGGGCTCGTGGACGCGTCCGTCCGCCAGTACCTCCTCGACCAGCTCGACGCGGCGGCGGACCGCTGGAACCGAGGGCTCGCACGGCGCCCGTTCTTCGACTGCCTCACGCTGCGGGTGGAGGTCGACGCCTCGCTCGTGCATCCCGTGGACCGTGATTTCGACGCGCCGGGACACGTGATCACCACGTACGGCTCGAGCCACGTCGGCACGATGGCGGATGGCCGCGGCCTGCCGAGCGTCTGGGACCCCGAGGGTCCGTCGGATCCCTCGGCTGACTACGCCGGTCCGTTCGAGCATCGGGTCGAGGGCTACTGGCCTCCGTGGCTGTTCGACGACACGGCGGCGCTGGCCCATGAGATGGGTCACCTCTTCGGGCTCGGGGACGACGACGTGCGCGACGAGGACGGGAACGTGTCGCCGCTCGAGGGGCGCGAGGGCACCCTCATGGACCCGGGGGACGCGGTCGACCCGCCCTCGTGGATCGCCTCGGCGCGAGCCTCCTGGAGGCCGGGTACGGCGACCAGCTCCCGCGGTGCGAGGTGTGGACCGGGACCCTCGAGGTCCGGGCCGGGTTCGGATCCCCGTACGAGTGCGAGGTCTCCTGGAGGGGCGAGGTCACGCCGACCGTCGAGCCCGATGGGACGACGAGCGGCTCTGGCCAGGTCGCCGCCGACCCCGCGAGCTGAGCGAGGGGAGGGGACGGGGAGCGGATCGCGCGGCCCTGATGCGACGCGCTCCCCGTCCCGGGATCGGTTCAGGAAGCCCGCACCGCGACCTTCTCGGCTCGGATGGTGCCGTCGGCCCGCAGGATCCCCACGACCCGGACGTTCGCGCCGCGGCGGAGGAGACGCTCGCGGACGATCACGGTGTCCGGCCGCACGCGGACCGCGTGCCGGCTGACCTTCCACGTGCCGACGCGGTCCCCCCCGGGGAAGGAGCCGGCGGTACCGCGCAGCAGCACCGCGTCTGCGTCCACGTCGTCCGGGGACCGGGTCTCGATCTCTCGGGCCGTGATGGACCCATCGGCCTCGGCGAGGCCCTCGATCTCGACGGCGGAGCCGACCGCGACCGGGCCGTGCTCGGTCTCGATCTCCGTGGCGGTGGTCACGTGCACCGTGACCCCGCTGATGACCCAGTCGCCGACGAGGTCGGGGGTGCCCGGCAGGGCCTCGACGAAGCCCCAGAGCTTCATCTCCCCATATCGGTCGTCTTCGGCGTCCTCCCGCAGCTCCACCTCGTGGGCCGCGATCGAGCCGTCCAGCTCGGTCCAGCCCTCGACCTCGACCGTGGCGCCGACCGAGATCTGCTCGAGGTGCTCGACCTCGGTGCCCGCCGTGACGTGGACAGTGACCCCGCTGACGACCCAGTCCCCGACGAGGTCGGGGGTGCCGGGCAGGCTCTCGACGATGCCGATGAGCTTGGCGTCGTCCTCCTCGCCATCGTCGCTCGCGCTCGCCGACACCGACGAAGCCGCGAGGAACGCGAGGAGCCCGGCCGCGGTGAGGATCGCGATCGTGCGTCGCATGTGATCCCTCCTTCCCGTGGTCTCCGTTCGCCACCAGGGTGGGGGGCACCGGGTAAGGAGAGCGCCCAGGTTGAGCTAAGCGGCGGTTAAGGATCGGGGTCGCAGGCAAGATCGGCCGCGCGACGTAGGCGGTGTGAGCGAGGGCGCCCGGTCACGACCGAGGCGGCGGCGGGTCTCCTGGTCCGGGATACTGGGGCGCATGGACGAGCCGAGCCTGACCGAGGAGATCGCCGAGGTCGTGGAGCCCGCCCCTGGCGCGGCGCCGGGGGCCCGGGACCGGCGGATCATCCTCGGGCAGACCGCCCAGAACGTGCTCGGGCTCGCGATCGGGGCGCTCGCGACGTTCGGCGCGCAGGTGCTCATGACCCGCCGCCTCGGCGATCGGGGGTTCGGGGTCGTGACGCTCACGACGCAGTTCGCGTTCGTCGCGGCGGCGGCGACCCGGTTCGGGATGGACGTGGCCAACGTCCGGCTCGTCGCGATCCTCGTGGGCCGGGGCCAGGCGGCCCGCGCCCGGGGTCTCGTGCGGCGCTCGAGCGGGATCGCGCTCGCGGTCTCGGTCCCCTTCGGGGCGCTCGTCTACGTCCTCGCGCCCCGCCTGGCCGTGCGCTTCAGCGGCCTGCCCGGCGCGGCGGCCCCCGCCTTCCGGTGGGCGGCGGTGACGATCCCCGTGGCCGCCCTCGCCTTCACCTACATGGGGGCGACCCGGGGGCTGAAGATCATGCGGTACACGCTCCTCGCGCAATGGACGGCGCAGCCACTCGGGTGGATCGCGCTCACCCTCGCCCTGTGGGCCATCGCCCGCCCCTCGCCGGGCTGGGTCTCGGCTGCCTTCGGCGCCTCGTGGGCGCTCGCCCTGGGGATCGCCTGGTGGGGGTGGGAGCGGGAGCAACGGCGCTTCGATCCCGCGCGCGCCGGTCAGGGGATCCCCGAGGAGCGGACCGGGGCGCTCGTGCGCTTCGGCGCCCTCCGCGCGCCGGCGACGTTGTTCAGCCAGTTGATCTTCTGGACCGACTTCTTCGTGGTCTCGTCCCTGTTGAGCCGCATCGGCCCGGCGGGAGCCGGACAGGTGGGCGTGTACGGGGCGGTGCTGCGGGTGGGGCAGTCGCTCTTCCTCTTCCTCACGAGCGTCTCCCTGACCTTCAGCCCGTTCGTGGCGGACCTGCACCACCGGGGCGAGCGGGAGCACCTGGACGCCCTCTACAAGCAGGTGACCCGCTGGACGCTATCCGCCACGATCCCCGTCCTGCTCGTGTTGGCGATCCTGCCGAGCCAGGTGCTCCGGATCTTCGGGGCGAGCTTCGCGGGCGGCGACGGCGCCCTCCGGATCCTCATCGCCGGGATGATCGTGCCGGTGATGGTGGGCACCGTGGGGTTCATCCTCATCATGGCCGGTCGGACCGGGTGGGACCTCCTCGTCTACCTCGGGGGGTTCGCCATCGACCTGGGGGTGGCCTTCGCCCTGGCCCGGCCGGAGGTGCTCGGGATCCGGGGGGCGGCGATCGCGCAGGCGTGCACGCTCACGTTCAGCGCGGTGGCGCGGCTCGCGCTGGTGCGCCGGTTCCTCGGGATCTGGCCGTTCGATCGCACCTACCTGCGGTTGGTCGCGCCGACCGCCATCGGCGCCGTGGCGATGGTCCTCGGGCACCTCGCGCTCCCCGAGGCGAGGTGGCTCGTGAACCTCCTCGGGGCCGCGGCCGTGGGCGGGGTCGCGTACCTCGGTGCGCTCCTCGCCTGGGGCCTGCCGCCGGCGGAGCGGGCCGCCCTCACCGGCCTGGTGCGGCGGTTCGCCGGGAGGGCCTGACGGGTCGTTGACAGCGGGCGGCCGCCGGGTTCGCATAGGCGGATGCGACCGACGAGGGGGATCGCGGTCCCGGTCGGCCCGGCCTCGGCGGGACCTTCGCCCCGCCACGGGGCTCCCCTGGCCCGATATTCGTTTAGCACCAGACTCAACGAAGGTCCGAGGAAGTCCTGAAGTCCGAGAGGGGAGGTGGACGTGCCGTGACGGATGGGTCCTCGAGGAGGGGGTTCCTCGCGGGGCTGCTCGCCGTGCCGGCGGCCTTCGTCGGGGCCAGGGCCCTCGCGGCGACGACGCGGGCGGCGAGCGCCCTCCGACCCCGGGCGCGGGGCCGGAGCTCGACGCGGTGTGCCATCTGCGGGGCCGACGACCACGCCATGCTGCGGTGCCCCCGCGCTCCGGAGGTGGTCTGAGCGATGGTCGAGAAGATCACCCGGCGGGAGCTCCTCGCCGGCGCCGGCGCGGCGGCCGGCGTGGCGGTCGTGGGCTCGGCCACGGTGTTCGCCGACGACGTCGGCCAGGAGCCCGTCCCCTCGCGCCTGGTGGACCGGGTGGTGCGGACGACGTGCTCGCCGAACTGCACCGGATCGTGCGGTCAGCTCGCCTTCGTGCGGGACGGGCGCATCGTGAAGATCCAGCAGGCGGCCGACTACCCCGACCCCGTGTACTCGCCCCGGGGCTGCATGAAGGGCCTCTCGTTCCACCTCCACATCTACGGGCCCGATCGCATCACCAAGCCGTTGATCCGGACCGGCCCCCGTGGCTCGGGCGAGTTCCGGGAGGCGACCTGGGAGGAGGCCCTCGACCACGTGGCGGCCGAGCTCAAGCGGATCGGCGAGACCTACGGCTACGACTCGATCCACGTGTTCGGTCAGGTCCCGGGCTCCGGGTACGTGCACAAGGGAGCGAACTACCGGGCCGCGGCGGTCCTCGGCATGAGCCACGGTACGAGCTTCGACTTCAACGGCGACCTGCCGATGGCGATGCCGATCACCTTCGGCGTGCAGAACGCGGAGCACGAGGCGAAGGACTGGGCGAACTCCCGGTTCCTGCTCATCGTCGGGGCGAACCCGCTCGAGACCCGCATCCCCGACGCCCACTTCATCTTCGACGCGGCCGCCAACGGCGCCCGGATCGTCGTCGTGGACCCGGTCTTCAGCGCGACGGCCTCGAAGGCGGACACCTGGATCCGGCTCCGGCCGGGCACCGACGCGGCCTTCGCGCTCGGCGTGGCCCACGTGATCCTCCGGGAGGGCCTCCACGACGAGGCGTTCCTGCGCACGTACACGGACGCGCCCCTGCTCGTGAACGAGAGCACCGGCAAGCGCCTGCGCGAGGCCGACCTCCGGCCCGGGGGATCCCCCGATCGCTTCGTCGTCTGGGACCTCGCGAGCGGCGGCCCCGTCACCGTCGGGATCGACCGGCTCGGCATGCCGCCGGGGGTCGAGCCCGCGCTGACCGGGTCCTACGAGGTCACGCTGGGGAACGGCGCCCGGGTGGTCGCGCGGCCCGGGTTCGACCACGTGCGGGCCGAGATCGAGTCCTGGACCCCGGAGCGCGCCGCGGAGGTCTCCGGCGCCAGCCCGGGGATCATCGAGCGGCTCGCGCGCGCCTACGCGACGGAGAAGCCCGCCGCGATCCTCATGGGCGGCGGCTCGAACCACTGGTACCACGGCGACCTCATCGGGCGGGCCTACGCGCTCCTCGCCGTGATGACCGGCAACATCGGGCGCTCGGGTGGCGGCTTCAGCGTCTACGTGGGCCAGTACAAGGTCCGGGTGATGACCCAGCCGTGGTGGTACCCGGACGAGATCAAGCCGCCGATCGTCTCGACCATCTACTGGGTCGAGGGCCGGACCGAGACCATGAACCCCGCGGTGCCGTACCCGGCGAACGGGTTCAAGGCCCTGTTCCTCACCTTCAGCAACTTCCTGCTCCAGTCCCCCAACCTGAACAAGGTCTACGAGCGGCTCGCGGAGATGGAGCTCGTGGTCGTCGTGGATCCCCAGATGACCGAGACCGCGCGCTGGGCCGACGTCGTGCTGCCGGCCACCACGTGGTACGAGAAGACGGACCTGGTGGCGACGCCGCTCCACCCCTTCCTCCAGCTCCAGCAGCCGGCGATCGAGCCGGTGGGCGAGTCCCGCTCGGAGCTCGAGATCTGGTCCGAGCTCGTCCGTCGGATCGACCCGGAGAAGTGGCGGCGCTACTTCAAGGACGAGACCGAGGAGAGCGCCATCCGCATGATGCTCGCCGCGGGCGACCACCCCGGCGGACCGACGGAGGGGATCACGCTCGAGCAGCTCCGCCAGGGCCCCGTCCGGCT